>Ga0070741_10000148_pt1 | contig 270844 bp, 247 predicted proteins | sample Coa_R1_4_FD_66440 | JGI IMG/M metagenome (GOLD analysis project Ga0070741, IMG submission 66440) | Surface soil microbial communities from Centralia Pennsylvania, which are recovering from an underground coalmine fire - Coalmine... | ecosystem: Environmental > Terrestrial > Soil >... | reverse complement strand
ACCGCACACGTTCATCCATCGCCGAACACTCCTTCCAAGGCATCGACACCCCCCGCCAGCGCGAAAGGTGTTACCTATGTGTCCGGTACGATTCGTCACCTATGTCTCGGGTCGCTCACAGGCAAATTCATCGCCTTATCCCGACTCCTCTTTGCTCTCATCGCTCCGTTTTGCAAGAGCCGCCCGCCACCTCGGCATCCGTAGCGCCGGCTTCAAGCAGCGTCACCACGGCGCTCTTGCGCAGGCCGTGAAACACGAGCCGCCTCTCGCGCAGCTCTTTGAGCTCATCGCGCATCAGCTCGTCGCGCCACGTGACGTGAAAGCCGTCCGCCGTCCAGGGCTTACCGCGCGAGTTCGTCAGGATCGTCACCGCGCGCTTGGGAATTTCCTGCAGCACCTTGGCGAGGTCGCGATGCACGGGAATCCAAAGTTCCTTGCCCGTCTTGCCCTGCTTCACCGCGATGAGGCCGTCGCGGACGTCGGGCCGACTGACGCTGCCCCGTATAGAGAGCCAGCACCGCCGCGTGTCGACCGGCGCCATGCATCAACCTCGCATCGGCATCCTCCCGACCCCGGCAAAGCGCGCCACCGCTGAGCCCTGCGCTGCTCCGCTTCGCTGCGCAGCTACGGCCTCAGCGGCCACCTGCAGCACCGTTGTCAAGTGGGGTCGGAATTGCACGCCGATCGGGGTCGGCGTTCGCTGCCGATTGACACCTTGACGTGCTCGATGAAGGCGCGAAGCTTCGGCATGACTTGATGCCGTCCTGGATGAAACAGGAACACACCGGGAGCGAGCGGCGCAAAGGGCTCGAGAACGCGCAGCAGCTTACCTTCCGCAATGGATCGCGCCACGATTGGTTCGGGCAATTGTGCCAGCCCTACTCCTTCAACTGCGGCACCGAGCAGGGTTGGAAAGTCGTTCGCAATGTACGGTCCGTTGACGGCGACCTCGACGACACGACCATTGTTATTGAAAGACCAATGAGCAATTGCGCCACCCGAGCGGCGCCATCGGAGACATGCGTGGTTGCTCAAGTGAGCCGGCAGCTCGGGGGCCGCACGATTGACCAAGTAGGCAGGGCTGCAGACGATAACGAGCCGGAATGGCGGGGACAGTCGCACCGTGACCATATCGGGTGCAATGAATTGACCCATGCGAACACCGGCATCGAAGCCCTCCACGGCGAGATCGACAAGTTCCTCGCTGGCGACGAACTCGACCTGGACCTCGGGATAGGCACGACAGAACGAGGCGACAATGGGTTCCAGCAAGATGGGCACCACCCCCCGGGGCACTGCGAGGCGCAGCAAGCCGCTCGGTCTGTCCGCGAGTTCGCGGGCTGCATTGCTCGCTGACACCAGCTCCTCGAACGCCGGTCTCGCTCGGGCGTAAAAGCGCTCTCCAGCCTCGGTCAATCCGACGCTTCGCGTCGTACGAATGAAGAGCGCCACGCCGACACGCGCCTCCAGTGTGCGGACGGCCTGGCTCACCGCGGAGGTCGTCACGGCGAGCTCGTCGGCAGCTCTGCGGAAACTTCGGTGTCGCGCAACGCTCAAGAACACCTCGACGCCGTCGAGCGCGCCCTGCCGGACTGTGAAGCGCTGCTTCATAGCGCGTCAACATTATCGCCAATGGTCGCTCGCGGAAAGCGGTCCCACATCTGGGCTGCAGATCAGGTCCAACGCCGATCCCCACAGACCAAAAGGGGGTTGTCTTGATCGGAGCAACGAGACCGATGAAAGCGATCCGTGACGTGGCCGCCGCACTCACCCTAACCCTCGCAGGAGCTACTTCCATGACCCATTCAGCTGTTGCCCAGGCACAATCCACCTCGCCCGCAACTACCGGGGTGATGGTGATTCTCACCGCGAAGGCGGGCGTCACCCGCGAGCAGGTCATGGCCGTCATGCCGGCCGAAGTCCGGGAGACCGTGCTGCTTTATCTCAAAGGAAAGATTCGCGAATGGTTCTCGCGCGCCGATGGTCGCGGAGCCGTCTTCTTGCTCGATGCCAAGGACGTGTCCGAGGCACGCGCGATCATGGAGGGCCTTCCGTTGGCCAAGCAAAACCTCGTGGACCATGCGTACATCCCGGTCGGCCCACTCTTGCCGCTCCGGTTGCTCGTCGCCAATCCCGAGCGCCAGCAATAGCGCGCGCCTCGCTCCCGGATGTGCCGAGCATCGGGGTCGACGCGTTTCCGAATGTGCCGACCCCCGCCTTCGTGGTGCCAAGCTCGATCCTGCTGCACGTGCTGTCGCTACGACAGCTGCGCCGGCGCGGTCGGGCCGAAGAGCCGCGGCGACGACGGCCTCGAACCTCAACTCTGATCTTGACGTCGCCTGATTGGAAAAAGAAACACAGAGGAACCCAAGCATGCCGCCGGTCATCAATATCCCATTCGTGCTGAGCGTCTTCGGCGCTTTCCTGACGAGCTCGGTGGTAGCCTACCTCTATGTCTGGCCTACGGTTCGTTCAATGCCGCGCTACAACGCCCTGAGGATCCTCGCCGCGTTCCACGCGTTCAGGTTCTTGGGGATGAACTTTCTCGTTTCCGGTTTCGTATCTCCGGAGCTAGCTTCAGACTTCGCCAGCAAGGTCGGCTGGGGCGACCTCATCGCGGCTGTCCTCGCGCTTCTTTCGATGGCAGCACTGTCCTGGCGTTGGCCACTCGCCATCGCAACCGTCTGGATATTCAATATCTGGGGCACGCTCGATCTTCTGAATGCCTACTATATGGGCGTAACGCAGATCGGAAATCCCGGCCTCTTTGGCGCGGGCATCTACATTCCCGCTCTCTATGTCCCGCTCCTGCTCGTCAGTCACGTGCTGATCTTCATGCTTCTTGTGAGGGCAAGGTCAGCTCAAATAGCATCATGATCGGAGCGAGATCGCCTACCCTCCACGATGTCAGAGGTGTTGGCCCATGCATCACTGGCGCTGAGTTGTCGCGCTGGGACGGCTGGCGATGAGATGCTCGGTCGCGCAGCAGCTGTGTGCGCCTTGGCAAGACCCGACGGCTGCGGCCTTGGCGATACCAAGCGCAGCCGCTTGGGGGGAAAACGCGGGCCATGTGCACTGCAGAACCAAATTGAATAAGCACCGACGACTTCGCCGCCGACGTTCGTTGTCCAGCAAGACCGCATCCGAGAGTAAGGCCATGCCAGCGAAGTCCAAGCTCGTCATCGACGCCTACAATGTGATTGAGGGACTTCGTGGTCTGGGCGTCCGCATCGAGGAAAGCGCTGCCCTGGGTTGTTGCAGTGAAGGTGACCCGGCTCGAAAGGTGACGCCTGAGCTCGTCGCCACGTGGTTTGGAGAAAAAGAGCTGGCGCGATAGCCAAGCGGACAGCGCGACGAATGACGGGCTATGCCGGCCAATCAGCGAGAGGACCAACGCTCATGGCGCGACCAATGATCGAATCGATGTGTCCCTTCTTCATCGTCAGCCACGTCCGGGCCACCATGGCTTTCTTACGCGGAGACGCTCGGCTTCGAAATCCGCTATCAGGAACCGGAGGAGGAACCGTTCCTAAGCATCGCCGGCGATAATCTCCAACGCCTTAGGGCGTCTGATGGACATGACGAGCGGCGGGTCAACGGCCGCGCACTAATGAGCGGCTACTGCGCCGTAATACCCGTGGAGCGGGAACGGCAGATGAGGGTCACGAACACGCATGGCGACCACCTCGCCAGCATGGCAGAAGTCCCTCAGGTTCCTGACGGAAACACTACAGCGTCGAACACTTCCCTGTCGGGCCACAGGCGGTTGATGGCAGCTGCGCCCTCACTATCCGGGTTCATGGGAGCTTTCCAGATGGGCAGCGGACTGTTCCACGCTTCCATGGAAGCGTGACAGCGTGACACCTAATTCTCGCGGAAACCCGGTGGCCGTTCGGCGTGACCATGACGGGTCTGCTTCCATCTACTCGCCTGGATCCAGCCTGCCGCGAGCGCCTTATTCGTGCGCATCGACGTTCTGGAAGCGCCGCCTGTAGTCCTGCGGCGGCACGGCAATGAGTCGAAGAAAGCTGCGCCGCATGGTCTCCTCGGAGCCGAACCCGCAGCGCTGTGAGATGCGCTTGACCGGGAGCTTGGTCGTGCTCAGGAGCTCGCGCGCCGCCTCGACACGCATCGCCTCGATCGCACGCGCAGGCGTCTGACCCACAAGCCTGCGGTAGTGACGGACGAAGCTTCGCTCGCTCATGCCGACCCTGTCGGCAAGCGCCCCGACGGACAAATCCTTGTGCAGGTTGTCTGCCAGCCAGCCATGCAGCCGGTCGAACCGGTCGTCGCCCGTCTGCAGGCGAAGGATGGTGCTGAACTGCGCCTGCCCGCCCGGCCGCTTCAAAAACACCACCAGGCCGCGGGCAACGAATATGGCTGCGGCGTGCCCGAGGTCGCGCTCCACAAGCGCGAGCGTCATGTCGATGCCCGCAGTGACGCCCGCCGACGTCCAGATGTTCCCGTCCTCGATGAAGATCGGATCGGCTTCGACGTGTGCCTCGGGGCAATATTGCGCAAGATACTCGCAGGCTTCCCAGTGCGTGGCGACGCGCCGGCCGGCGAGCAGACCGCACCGCCCGAGCAGAAAGGCGCCGGTGCATACCGAAGCGACGCGGCGTGCCTTCTTCGCGCGGCGCCTGATCCATTTGACCAAGGTCTCATGCTCGACGGCGCGACGCACGCCGTCGCCCCCGGCGACGATCAGTGTGTCGATCGGCTTGCCCAGTGGCGTCAGCCTGTCCGTGACGAGGCTCAGCCCGGCCCAGGACCGCACCGGCGACGCGCTCGACACGACCCGCGTCAGATAAGGCGCGGCCATCCCCTGCTCACGCGCCCATTCGTTGGCGGACTCGAGAACTTGGAGCGGCCCGGTGACGTCCAGGATCTGGACGTCCGGGAACGCGACGATCTCGACGACCCGAGGCGTTGGCGGGATTCGTGGGGTGTTTGGCATAACCGCCACTGCCTAGCGCGTTACCTTGGCGATGTCCACTGACGGAGACGGCGATGACCCTCGAATTGAGACCGAACTGCGAATGCTGCGACAAGGATCTGCCCCCGGGATCGACCGATGCGATGATCTGCTCGTTCGAATGCACGTTTTGCGCGGCCTGCGTCGAGACGCGCTTGGCCGGCGGCCGCTGCCCCAACTGCGCCGGTGAGATGGTGCGCCGTCCGATCAGACCGGCCCACAAACTGGCGGCGAATCCACCTGTCCGCAAACGGGTGCTCAAGGCGCTCCCTGGTTGCAAGAACGTCGCGAACCCCGGTTGAGCGCGGCGGAGCAAGATCATGAACATCGGCTTCCTTCTCTTCCCGAAGGTCACGCAGCTCGATCTGACAGGCCCGCTGCAGGTTCTCTCCCGCGTACCGCAAGCGAGAATGCTCGTCGTGGCGAAGCACGATGCGCCGGTGGCGAGCGACTGCGGCCTCGAGCTCCTGCCGAGCTGCACGTTCGACTCATGCCCGAATCTCGATCTCCTGTGCGTGCCCGGCGGCATCGGCATCGTCGACGCGCTCGCCGATCGCGAGACAATTGCGTTCGTCAGGAAGCAGGGCAGCCAGGCACGATACGCGACATCCGTCTGCACGGGAGCGTTCGTACTCGGTGCGGCGGGATTGCTCGACGGGCGTCGCGCGACGACGCACTGGGCCTACGTCGATCTCCTCCCGCTCGTGGGCGCGGTCCACGAGAAGGCGCGCGTCGTCAGGGATGGCCGCCTCATCACGGCGGGCGGCGTCACGTCGGGGATCGATTTCGGGTTGGCCGTCGCCGCCGAGCTGGCCGGAGAGGGCGTGGCAAGATCGATCCAGCTCGGCCTCGAATACGACCCGGCGCCGCCGTTCGATTGCGGACACCCCGATCGCGCGTCGCCCGAGGTTCGTTCAAGCCTCGATGACCGCTATGCGGTTTTCGCGCAGTGCCTACCGCACCGCTCTCCTCGGGGCGGGAATTACCCGGTGAGAGCTTCCCAATGATGAAGGCGCGAGCCCACGAGGGCACCTCGGAGAAGGCATCCCTGCCATGACTGACATCGAACCAACGAAATGGAGAACGACCAATGAAGCGTTATGTGATCGAGCGGGATATCCCGGGCGTTGGTTGCCTGACGGCCGAGCAGCGGGTCGCAACTGCCGCCAAATCGAACGAGGCACTTGCCAAGCTCGGCGGCAAGGCACAGTGGGTGCACACCTACATCGCCGACAACAAGACCTTCTGCATCTATCTGGCCGACAGCGAGGCAGCGGTACGCGAGCACGCCCGCATCAGCGGGTTTCCCGCAACCAAGATCACCGAGGTGCGGGACATGCTGGATCCGCTGGCCTCCGAGGGACGCTGACGAGCGTTTGCATCCGGCGGCTCGCCTGCGCCCGCCGGATGCGCAATTCGCTCGCGGACCCGACAGGTTGGACTTGCCGCTGTTCAATTGGATTGGTGTTGCGGCGTTGCACGTAATTCGGGGAACTGGTCATGCCGACGGGACGCGCCATCGATCATGTCGTGCTTGCGGTGCGAGACCTCGATCGCGCTGCCGCCACCTACGAGCGCCTGGGGTTCACCCTGACACCGCGCGCGCTCCACGAGGACCAGATGGGCACTTCGAACCGGCTCGCCCAATTCGGGGGCCGTAACTTCATCGAGCTGCTCGAGGTTGACCGGCCAGGCAAACTCAAGGCGCACGACCTCACCGGCAAGCCGCCTTTTTTCAGCTTTGGTGACCACAACCGTCAGGCGCTTGCAGAGCGAGAGGGCCTGTCCATGCTCGTGTTCGCAACCGACAATGCCCGTGCCGACCTCGGTCGCTTCGCGGTTGCCGGTCTCGACACCTTTGCGCCGGTGGATTTCGAGCGGCAAGCGCGGTTGCCCGACGGCTCCAGCGTCACCGTCGCCTTCACGATTGGCTTCGTGCGCTCTCCACACATGCCGCGCATCGCCTTCTTCGTCTGCGAGAACCGGGCGCAACAGCATTTCTGGAAGCCAGACTACCAATGCCACGCCAATGGCGCGCGGGGGATCAGGGCCGTCACTCTGGCTTCGCCCGATCCGGCGCGCGACGCCGCCTTCATCAGCGCAATGTTCGGCGGAATGGTCACGCCGACCGATGGGGGCTTGTGCGTATCGTGCGGGCCTGTGCAGGAGGTCAGGGTGCTGGCGCCGGACGTCGTTGCCGGGCGGGACGCTGGGGTCGCCGGCCTGGGCGCGGTCACTTCAATACTCGCAGGCATCAGTGTCGCGGCCGAGAAGCCGCGTCATCTTACGCCCTCACGCAATGCGTGCGGCATGTTCATCGAGTGGCTTGCGGAGTAGCGCAGGCCATTGTCAGAATCACATGGTCTGTTTCGCCCGCTTCCCGAGGCGCGCCCAGGACGCGGCGGCGATCCTTCGCGTCACGCCGGCGCCGAACGAAGCCCTTTTGCTCCAGGCGGTCGATCAAGGCGGTGATTGACGCATTGGCGAGTCCCGTGCGGTGTGCGAGCTCGCCGGCGGTCAACGGCCCGAGGCGCTCGACGATGCCAGGAAACCGCCGTCCGGCCTTCTAGGTCTGCATGCCCCAACGGCGGACGGTCAGGCGCTCGATGCGGCGAAAAATTATGCCTTCGACGAGGAGTCCAATCACGGTCACCATGAACAGTCCGGCAAATACGTTCGCGATTTCCAATGCATTCTTGTTCTCGAAAATATACCAGCCGAGTCCCTCAGATCCTGACGATGAGACGCCGAAGACAAGCTCGGCGGCAACGAGTGTCCGCCACGCGAACGCCCAGCCGATCTTCAAGCCGGTCAGGATATGCGGGAAGGCTGCTGGGATCAGGATGCGTAGAATCATTCCCGGTCCCGAGAGCCCGACCGTGTTTCCAACCATGCGCAGTGTTGGGGAGACAGCACGGAAGCCGCTATACGTGTTGAGGGCAACCGGCCACAACACCGAGTGAACGAGGACGAACACGTAGCTTGCTGTGCCAAGTCCGAACCAGACCAATGTGAGAGGGAGAAGGGCAATTGCGGGCAGCGGCGTGAGAAGTGCGGTCAGAAGCTCAAGAAGATCTCTGCCGGGCGTCGTTGCAATCGCCAGGGAGGTCAAGACAGCCGCAATCGCCAGCCCGATGGCATAGCCTGTAAGCAGGATCTGCAGCGATCTTGCAGACCGCATCAGCAAGGGTCCGTTCAACAGCTCGCTCGCGAATGCCTGCACAGTCTCGGTAAAGGTGGGGAACACGAGCGGGTTGCCCAGGTAGCTGGCGTAGCCCTCCCAGACGGCAGCCATCGACAAGAGCAGAAGCGTCTTGCGCAGCACCGAGCTGCCCCACAAGTACTCGGCCAGCCCCAGCGGCTTCTCGACAACGCCAAAGCCATCCATTCTCGTTTCGTAGATCGCGTCAGGTCTCGAGCAGGCTGTCTGGTCAATCACGTTGCCCTCGCTAGGCATTTTCGGAAAAAAGCAGCGTCTCGATCTTCTTCTGAAGCTCTGCCGAGTGCGCGGGGTCCGACCGGCCACGACTAGTCAGTTCGGCTTTGACTTGCCCGGGATGTGGGGAGAGCACCAGGATGCGATTTCCGAGCAGGACGGCCTCGCTGATCGAGTGCGTCACGAAGATGAAGCTGAAACGCGTTTCTTGCCAGATCTGGAGAAGCTCCTCCTGCATGCGCTGCCGCGTCAGGGCATCCAGGGCCGCGAAGGGTTCGTCCATCAGGAGAACCTTCGGCCCGAGCGCCATTCCGCGTGCGATCGCGACGCGCTGCTTCATGCCGCCGGACAGCGTATGCGGGTAGCTATTCGCAAACTTGGTCAAGCGCACCTTGCCGATGTAATCAAGCGCACGGAGCTCGGCTTCCCGCTTCGAGAAGCGACCGCTCGCCGTGAGGGCAAACACCACGTTCTGCTTCACCGTCTTCCAGGGCAGCAGTTGGTCGAACTCCTGAAACACCATCATCCGGTCGGGCCCTGGCCGCGTGATTGGTTTGCTGCCCAGCCGGATTTCGCCTTCCGTCGGCTTCAGATGTCCGCCGATCGCCTTGAGGAGGGTGGACTTGCCACATCCCGAAGGCCCGACGATCACGAAACGGTCCCCTTCCAACACATCGAAGCTCACGCGGTAGGTGGCCGTTACGAGGTGCTCCTTCGTCTTGTATTGCAGCGTGACGTTGCGTGCGGAGAGAAGCGGTCCTCCGCGCGGCGGTGACACTTTCTCGATCACGGACCGACCCCGGGGATGCGAGGTTACTGCTGCGGGATTCTGCCGCTCATGTGCACCGGCTTCCAGCCGGGACAGACTTCCATGCGGTATTGCCACCAGCGGCCGAGGTTACTCGGGTCGATATTGCGCCGCGTGTAGTAGTCGGTCAGCGGCTGATAGAACTCCCAGATACGCCGCAGCTCGATAACAGGCGTCGGGTGGACGTCGACCCGCAGATCGACAATGGGGAAGGAATAGCGATCGTAGACCAGAAGTGCGGCAGAGGTCAGTCCTTCTTCCTGTCCGCCGGATCGCGCTCCCGCCTCGAGCGCACGCATGAGCTTCTCGGCGAGGGGAAGATCGGAGTTCCGAACAGCCTCGAACCCCTCGGTCGTATCGCTCACGCAGGTCGTGGTGACGACATTGCCCGCAACGGCATATCCGACGCCCAGGCGATGCTCGGCAGTGGCTGGAGCCTGCGCACCCGTGAAGGCGGCGACGTGCCCCGAGGTATCGACAATCGCAATCTGGCGCTTCTGCCAGAAGCGATCGACTCTCTCGACTTCCCTGAGGATGCCGTCCGCCGAGGCACCCTTCGCCAGCAATTCTCCCGCAAAGGCGCGCAGGTCCTGGCTGGTCGTGCACTGAAATGCGAGCGCACCCCGATTCGGCACAACGAACGGCACGGTTGCGCCCGAGCGCGGCGAATACGTGGACACGCCGATGCCGTACTGCCCGGTTCGCGCACACTTTGCAACGATGGAATAGGTCACGGCTGTTCGATCTCCTTGGTTGAGGTGATGTCCACGGATCAGTTGCCGGGAAGATCGTGAGCTTCGGAGAAGAAGAGATCCTTCCAGCTTTGCGGCTTGACCTTGATGAGGCCAATCTTGTGAATGAAATTCGTGATCGCCGTCACTCCCTGCGGTGCGAGGCTCGAGATCACGCGCGGGTCCTGCAGGATCTCCGTCAGTGCATCGACCGAAATGGGCTCCTGCATGACCTTCAGATAGGTTTCGGCAGCGCGCCGCTTGTCACTGTTGACGAGGTCGGTCGCCTCCTTGAACGCCGCGATGAAAGCCGCGTAGCTCTTCGGGTTCTGCTCACGGAATTTCGCGGTCGTGTAGACCACATTGAGACTGTGAGGACCTCCCAGAACATCATAGGATGTGAAGACTGTGTGGATTCCCGGCTTGGAGAGCTGCAGCTGCGCAAAGGGCGCCGCCGACATGACACACGTGATCTCGCCTTGTCCCGACGTCAGCGCCGTGAAGGCGTCATTGCCTGCAAGCGTCACCGTCTGGGTGTCCAGCTTGTGCACCTGGCTCTCACCCCACTCCTTGGTCGCGGCCATCTGCAGGATGACGGCTTGGATCGAGACTTTCACCGCAGGAAGCGCGATGCGGTCGGTCTCTTTGATATCCTTCAGGGACTGCATCGCGGCGTTGCGCGTGTTGAAGTAGATCGGGATCGAATTCAGGCTGACGACACCTTTTACCTCATTAGGTGTTCCCCGGGTCTTCGCCCAGATCACCGAAAGCGGAACGACGCCGGCGACGGCAAAATCGAGACTGCCGGACAAGAGCGCATCGTTGACTACGTTGCCGCCGACGAGCCGCGTCCAAGTCACTTTCGTATCGGGAAGCCCGGCCGCCGCCAGATGCTTCTCGTAAAGCCTCTCGTGCTCCATGACGGCCATGGTGAGGGACGCGATCCCCACCTGCTTCATGAGCCGGACCTCGCGGGTCTCGGCCGCGGCTGTGAAGCTGGTCGCGGAAATGACCGCAGCCGCGGCGCAGCCGCCGGCAAGAAGCCTGAAGGTGCTCGGCAGACGCATCATCGTCTCCACTTCGGCAGTGATGAAAACAATTTCATGAAGAGCCTAGTCGACTAACGCTGGAAGAGTCAATGGTTACATATTATAAAGCCTGCCAGGAGACCGGGCGAAGTGTCCGGCGCTTGCGAAACTGTTTTCAGAGCGGGTGCTTCTGCGCGACAAGATGGCGAGACCAAAGCCTGCAAAGATTACGGATGTCGCCAAGCTCGCAGGGGTGTCCCCGGCGACCGTGTCGCGCGCCCTGAATTCACCGGCGCTGCTCGAGGCCTCGACGCTAGAGCGTGTGAAGTCCGCAGCACAGAAGCTGCACTACCAGCCGCTGGGTGTTGCGCGTTCGCTTCGCAGGCGCCGCAGCATGGTCATAGGCGCCATCATCCAGTCGATGCAGAACGCCAGCTATATCGCCGGAATGGTTGAGTTCACTCAGGCGCGTCTCGCCGAGCAGGGTTACACGATGCTGCTCGCAAGCGCTTCCTACAACGACGACGTCGCAGTCAGATCCTGCCGCGCCATGATCACACACGGCGTCGATGCCGTTATGCTGATGGCATCGCGCAGGGGATCGAAACTCTATCCGCTCCTCCAGGATTTCGGCGTGCCACATGTGGAAGCCTGGAGCCATGATCCAGCGGTTCCATCCATCGGCTTCGATCATGTCGACGCAATGCTGCAGGTGGGTAGGCACCTCCTCGATCTCGGGCACCGCGCCTTTGCTGTGGTTATCCCATTCAACAAGGTCAACGACAAAGAGAAGCGTCGACTGCATGCTCTGCGGCATGCGTTCACCGCCTATGGCGGCGTCGCAGAGGGCTGCCTTGTCATCGATGATGGCGGATTTGGCATCGAGGACGGACGCAAGGCCATGGCGCAAATTCTGGCGGAGGCTCCGGCGACGACCGCCATGATCTGCGGCAACGACAATCTTGCGGCGGGAGCCATCCTGGAATGCATGGCGCGCGGATTGGATGTTCCGCGGGACATCTCGGTTACCGGCTACAATGATCTCGAAATATCGCGCGCATTGACCCCCTCGATCACGACGGTGCAGACGCCGTATGAGCGCGTCGCATCCTCGGCCATCAGTTACCTGCTTGCTTCCATCGAGGGGGAAACTGTCTCTGAGGCCAAGCCCGAAGCCTTCAACTTGCTTGTCCGGGAGAGCACCGCAAAGCCTCCAACCTCTCGACGGCGGAGCAAGCTTGGCCTGAAGGGTAGAGACCGCCGCTACTGACAGACACCCCCTTCATCGGCAGGTGGTGTGCATGGCCGCTGCCTCCGCGCGGAGCTCGTCGATGCTGTTCGACGACTACTTGCAGACCAAGCCGTCCGAGCACAGGGTCATACCGCGCCGCATTGAGCCCCATGGCTGTCTGCAAGGCATGTCTCTGCATTAGCACTGACTTCCACGCTCGGCACCACTCCCGGCATCCCCAACGGATGGCCCTGCTCAACGAGCGGCTCCTGGCGCCGCGCCGCGCTATCACGCCGTGGCCCAACATGATGCTCAGCTGTTGTGACCACCGCCTACAGTCTTCCGCTCGCCCCGAGCTTCGCCACCCCGTTGCCGTAGCTTGTCCCTGCGAGCGTTCAAGAGGGCGTTTGAGACAGCACGGGCGGATGCGCGGCAACGGCCTCGGACTGATGCAACGAACGAAGGTCACCGCAGTTGATGAAGGTCAAGGCGGAACGCTACTCGTCCCTCAGGGTATTGTGGACGGTCAAGAAGGCCGCCAACCACAAGGACATGAAAGGAAGGCTCCCATGTCACGTAAAGCAGTGATCGTGAGTTTGGCCGGCATTGCGCTCGGCTTTGCCGCGTTCTCCGCTCAAGCGGCAACACCTGTACCAACGAGCCAAGGTAGTATTTACGGCGCTGCGGGCCTCGTGCAGCAAGCGCACTACCGCTACTACCGCTATTATCGCCATCATCACCGGTACTGGCGTTGGCGTCATCATCGGCATCACTGGTATTGATGCCCCCAAGAGCGGTGCGCTGGGGCGCACCGCTCGCAGCATGCGTCAGAGAACGGAAGCTCTCCGACAGGATGAACCGGATGAAAGGTCCATCCTCGCGGGCCAACCGTCCTGCCGGTGCCTGTCCCACTCGAATACATCATTGAGCAAGAGGCTCGTGAACCACAAGCCGAACCGCGGGAGAGCTGGGGTGGCTGCGATCAGGGCGCCCTCAGCTTGTTCACTGCGGCGCTCATCTTGGCCCGGCCGCGGATTTGACGCTCTCAGCCGGGAGGATCACGAAGCACGGCCTGCGCTCTCCGCAATCGGCGCACGTGGTCTCAACCGTCACCGCGCCCTTGGCCTCTTCAATGCCTCGAGCTCTAGCGCACTTCGCGCACAAATGGGCGATCTGTGCCAGGATAGAGACCATGCGTTCCTCCACGCCGAGGCACGCTGCCTCTAGAAGCTCGGAGAACGTTTCTCATTGATATGTATCAACGGCCGACGGCGATGCTGCTGAGTGCCTATGTCAAGAGCGGATCAGGGCCAAGCTGTTGCTCGACTGCCCGCAGATAAAGGTTCACCGTCGTTGCACCTTGAGGCCCGCTGCAGATCGTAGCGGTGCCACCCGATCGCTTTATTGCCGCTTGGATCTCCGTGAGATCGCTTCGGTGGTCAGTCAGCGGCAGCGCGCCGATGCCGGAGATTGCGAGGCAAACGTAGTTTCCAGGTAAAAGGTCGAATCCGTCAACTGGATCGCGCCCGTCGAATCTGAAGTTCTGCGTCTCAATTGTGAGCCTGCCGCGTTCGCCCATCGCCTCCCGCGCGTTGGAGGCAAGGTTCAAGAGCGCTGTCTCGATCTCGCGCAGATCAATGTCGACCTGCCAGAGGTCCACAGCCAATGATGTGCTCAGGGTGACACGGTTGCCGATCGGACGCCGAGTGGGGCATTCGACCGCGGCTCACGCTTCTCGTGACGGTCGAGTTTGAACACTGCAGCCTACCCGATCACACCATGAGGGGCGAGGCTCCCATCGCTCTTCCTGGATTGCCCACTCACGTCATCTGGTTGAGGAATGGCACAAGACAAGTTCGACGGCATGTCGAAGGGTAGAGAAAAGGGAAGCCCTGCGGGGGAGGGCAGGGCTTCCGTGCAGACGGCCGCTGCGCTGAGGGGTAAGAGCGACCGGTCGCATGTCCCCACGTGGTTGGACATCGCTATTCAATGCAGATGCTCGGGTAGCCGCTTTGATCTTTGTCAACGCCGGAAGATTGACCGCGTGAGCACCTCATGCGTTGTCGCATTCAAGCTATCGCCGACGTCTGTGAACCCTAGGCACGTCGGAGATCGTGGCGCCTTACTTAAGCTGATGCCACAAGGAGCATGATGCCAAGGTCGGCCACTGCAACGCTGCCCGGCAATCTCCTCTTCTCGGCAATGAGCGAGGAGACGCGTGCCCGGGTGCGTCGCCACTGCCGAGAAGTAGATCTGGCACGTGGACAAGTACTTTGCGAAGCAGGCAGCATTGCTCGGTACGTGTACTTTCCCGTGTCCTGCGTCATTTCTCTCGTAGCGGTCGCGGAGAGCGGGCAGGGGGTGGAGACTGCAATAGTCGGCCGCGACGGGGCGTACGGCTTTGCTGCCAGCTGGCTCGCCAAGCCGTCGTTCGCCCGCTCCCTTGTTCAGATATCGGGGGCAGCGGCTCGCATTGGCGTGGCTGATTTCCGCAGGGAGTTCAATCGAAGCGAGAACCTACGTCATATCGTCGCGGCCTATGTGGAGACCATTCTGGCACAAGCGCAGCAGGGAGTGCTCTGCAACGCTCTGCACAACGTCGAAGCGCGCCTTGCCAGATGGCTTCTGATGATTGGCGATCGGGTCGACCGCGAAGCATTGCCGCTCACCCAGGAGTTCCTCGCCGGGATGCTCGCCGCCAATCGAGGCACCGTTACGCTTGCTGCGCGCGCTTTGCAGGCCGCGGGCCTCATTCGGTACACGCGCGGAAGCATTGTCATCAGCCATCGTCGCGGCCTCGAGGCGGCTGCGTGCGAGTGCTACCGAGCGATCAACCGGCATTCCGCTCACCTGTTGCAGACAAGAATCCGCCATCCTGGCCGCACTGTTGGCAAGCCGACAGACAAGTGCTGAGCAAGTGGCCGACACTCCCGCCTGCAGGTCGGGCCGTTTTTTGGGGAGGACGCCTCGACCGCACGAGCAGGCCTGAGACCTGGTATCGCGTGATCAAGGCTCTGTCTGCTGGCCCTGCCCGAGCCCCGCAACTCGGGCAGGGCGCCAAACTTGCGCGCTTCGAGGCGTCGCCGTGAAAGACCAGCCGCCCTCGCGGGCGACACCGCCCGCAGGCCGCTTTGCGGTCGGCATATACGAGAACTGGCAGCAAGTGGGCGGTTCCCTCAGCGACTTCAGCGCTCGCGGTCTGAGACTCACGAACCTCAACTATCTCGCACTACGGCGCCTCTTTTCGGAGACGGCAATTGCCAGGTCGGCACACGCGCCAATGCCAATTCAGGACCTAGCGTTTCCAGCGCATCGGGAAACGGTTGGCTGCAGCGCAGGTCCACTTGCCGAACGTCTTAGCGATCGGCTGCGCGCTGGTGCAGGAAGTCTTAGGGACGCTCTCGAGACGTGGCTCGTACCTCGGCATGCCGCGTACTTTCACGAGGCGATGGAACGCGGCCACATCCAGTTGTGGGTGCCGGTAATCGACGCGGAGGAAGAACGCCGCGTTTGTCGAAGCCTCCTTGCCTGCAGTTCTGGCCTGGTCGGTGTTCACGACATCGGCGATAAAATGTAGGCGGGGGTGAGCGGGGCATCACCAGCCCGGTCTTCGTGACGAAGCAGCGGATGATCTTGCTGCGATCAGCCAGTGCGGAGTGCATGCACCTGGCTGGTAGCGGGGATGCTCATTGCAGCATCCTTGGCGGTCAGGAACCGAGCATGTGATGGACAAAAGTGAAGCCGACGAAGAGGATGAGCCCAACGACGATGAGGTCGGCGATGCGCTTCCCAAGCTGGTGTTCGTCCATGTCGATCACTCCATGGCTTTCGCCTCACGAGGGTCGCGGTCCGCCATCAGCGCCATGAGCGTCGCCCTTGCTTTGTGATCCTTCGTCCGGTGGAAGCTCGTAGTGGACAAGCCAGAGCTCGAACGCCGCAAAGTAGGCGACCAACAGACCGATACCGATGTGCATTTTCATCGCTGCCGTGTGTGGGTACCCGAGTATCCAGGGGGACATGAGCACCCACGCGCCGATGATGATCATGAGCAGCTCTTTGCGGTCGTTGTAGGCGACGAGCGCGCCAATCGAGCAGCCAATGAGGAGGGCGCCCGCCGTCCACGTATCCACGCGCGCCGGCTCGTAGCGGAAGGCGAACAACCAAGGTGAGAAGAACAGGATGGCGCCGAAGACGAGCTTGTACACGTCGAGAGGGGATTGCCTGCGCCACCTGATCATGGGAATTCTCCAAGTCGGCGGTGATGTCATGGGGAGTGCGGAACGCCACTTCAGGTGGATGGTTCCGTTGGCGAGTGCTGCAGCTTCGCGCCCGCAAAAAGCGGCCAGGGGCCGGTTGCTTGGCGGTGCGGCGAACAATCCCCGGCTGGGATTGCGTTCTTGGTCACCGGTCGCGCCACTGAACGCGCGGCGCACTCAGGGGCAAGTAGCTGCGCGAAGCCGAGTAGTCATGGTGGCGACGCACGGGGTCAATCGCGTACAAGAGAGCAATAAAGAGTGTCGCCGCGACGAGCGCGACAACGATCCGGATCGCGGTGGTCCCGTGTGAGGACATAGCTGCCTCTCACAAGCGCGTGAGCAGAACGCCGGCAAAGATGCGGCGTTCCGTGTTGCGCAGCAGCACGCGGACGGATTGTCCCGACGCTGCAGGTGCGTCATGAGTGGCTGGCCGGCCAAACCCAGCGGTGCTAGGGCTCGCACCGCTCGTATCCGGCACCGGGTACGGGCGGGTTTGCCGGCGCTTCTTGGTTTCCCTACTGATGAGGCGCCGGCGGCTGGTTAGCGCTTCTTGCGAGCTCGGTGCGTGTCAACTTCCAGTGCCGCAAGAGCTGCGGCAGCCCGGTCATGCTCAACCTGTGCTTGCTCGAGTGCGGCGGTGAGGTGGGTGATTGACCGCTGGAGGGCGTGCGCGCGATCTCTGGCTGCGGCCGCGGCGGGCGAATACGTGGGGCGAGCAATATCGTGGTTTCGCGTGCGCTCCTCCTCACGCGCGACGAACTGTTCTAGGTGTTGTACCGTGCTCTTCATTTCCTCGATCGCGGCCGCGAGATCGGCCATAAGACGAGCCGTTCTCGCTGCGTCGAAACGAGCACGTTGGAGCGCGGTCATCCCCGGAGTTCATTGCGTATCCCATCTTGATGAAGCCTAGTCGCTGAACCTTAAGCTGGCGTAAGTCTGGGGCGCTCGTATCGGTTCTTCCGCCAAGCTCGGCTCCGGCCGCCTCGACCGGCCTCGGCCCTGAAGGCCGGCGCGCGGCTGACACGCTTGCGGCCCGCGACACGCTGCGGTTGCAATGGTGTGTCCGTCGCGAACGGGGCAAGTCAGGCCCCGCGGTTGGCGTCATAGTGGCCTCTTCGGTGTTGCCAGCGGGAAGCCGCAGGGAGATCATGCAACGCTGAAGCTTAACGGGTTGAGGGTGTCTGATGGGCAAGAGATTGTCGGGGCGCTCCCATGCACTTGCGCGCGGACCCGCAGCGAGGCGGTCAAGCGATGTGGCTGTTCATCAATTTGGGTCGGTGCGGGTAGGGCTCCGAGCGCTACGGGGAACCACACCAGAGGGTCCTGGATGAATTGGTGGAGGGCCGGCCAGCCGCACAGGCAAGGCGAATAGGTCGTGTTCTTTCTTTGCGCCAAAGAATTGTTCTGGAACATGCGCCAGCGGTGACTTTGTGAACGGTCGGTTGGGAGCACACACACATGGTCAATGACCACAGTCCGAGTCAGAAGAAGACCAATGCTGATGAGCTCGCCACTCAGGTAGGCAATCGCCTGCAGTACCGACGGGGTCAACTGCGATTGAACAAGAGTGCGATTGCGCTTCGCCTCGGCGTACCGCTATTGGTCTACGAGGCCTTTGAAAAGGGAGAACACTCACCATCCGCAATCCAGTTGGCGCGGCTAGCCGAATTGCTAGAGGTGCCCGTGTTGTATTTCTTTGAAAAACTGCCGCTTGCCGAAGCGAAGCGAGCCGATGATTGCGGTTGCCCGACCGAAGAAAGCATCGTGTACACGGTCGCTACGGCGCAGGATCGCCTCGCCGCCATCGCCGCGGTGTTCCAAAGGCTTCCTTTCCGAGAGCAGCAATGTTTGTTGTCCATTGCCGATGCGCTTGCTCGTGGCGTCAAGGCCGGCAAGCAATGACGATAAAAAAGGTTATCGACGATAACGGCAATATCTGGTCCGCCGATTCGCGGGAGCTGCGCTCCATATTCCATCTTGCGGACGTCGACGGCGACATAGGCTGTGCGCTCGTCCGCAACGTTGGCTTCATCGCGGTCGCCCGCCGCGGTACAAGCGCGAGCATTCAATTCAACCCCCGGACAGTAGCCCCGACAGCACTTGCGGCGCTGGGATATTGGTTAGCGCAAGGTGGGCCCGACCGCATCTGCCTTTCAGTATTGGACACGGTACATCGCCAAAGTCACGAAATGCATCCAACGCCCCAAGGTGCGCTGCGGCGGATGCAAGGCCTTATTGACAAAGACCGCCAGCGCCGGGGAGAGCTCCCCTTTCGACAACAGCACGCAGAGCTGCGCGATCTTCCCAGCGCAAGCGTCTTGTCCGCTGTGTTTGAATGTTGGCGCGCCACGGCCGGGGTTTTCTGTGACGACGCATACAAGGGGCCGCTCCATCAATTTGGTGGGAAGGGTCGTTACCTGTTGGTCCACGCACGACATGACGCCGGTCGTTTCGAGATCATCAAAGCAGGGGAGGGCCTGCTGATACCCGACAAGATCTCGCGTGCGCGGTTGGTTGGTTCGACGCTGGAGGACATTCCGGACTACGCCTACGGACGCTGGGTGACCCACGATTATCGGCAGGTGCTTGAGGAGCAATGGCCGCGCTTTGACCATGTTCGCGCGGCAATCCTTTGGCCTGGAACGGGGAGAGTAGTGCGTCGTTATTCGCGACTTCTGCTGCCATGCCAGAGCCAGAGCGGGGAACGGCTCGTACTAGGTGTTAGCGACAAGCTTGCGAGCTCCAACTTCGAGCTCGAAGCTGCCTAAGAACGTTTCGAGGTCCTCCAGCATTTCGTTCGACTTGAGCCAGAGCAGCGCAAACCGGATGGTCCCACTGCGTGTGCCGATAAGTTTGACGTCCCATTCGATGTTGCGGTAGCCGTTTCGCGGAAAGACTCCTTTCCTGACGTTCTGTTCCGACATCATGGTCACGGTGCAATCGGTCTTCCATCGCGTATAGGCGATGGCGCGTGCCATGCGCGGCAGAATCTCCACCAAACCTCGGCCGCGGTGGCGCGGATGATACCAGGCGCCACCCGAGTACAGGACACGACCGCGAATACCTTTGGCGGCGAGCGCGGAGACCTCGCAACGTTCGCCATTGAGGCGGTGACGTTGTGGATCGTCATAAAGCAGGCGGAGGCTTTCTGCCTCTCGCCAGTAGTCTGAGCGAGGCCAATCGTAGAGACGCGCGGCCTGTGTTGCCACCACCTCACCATGCGAGTCACGTCCAAGGATGCAGAAGGAATTTTGTGGGCTCAGCGCGTTGAACGCTGGATCAAAGCCGGTGAAAAGTGGCACCCAGGTGTCGCGGTTGACGTCATTGATGCGAACGAGTTCGTGCATTGGAGCGAAGGTGAGTGAGATGCCGCGCGATCGAGTGGCGGCCTCAGCCTTAAGAAGAGCGCGGCCCAAGAGGCCCGCAGGCCCGTGATCGATTTCAATCTGCGAGAAGAGGGACTTCTCGATGCTGGCGTTCATCAGCGGCTCCTATCTGCAGGAGCCTCTCGTGCCCGATTCGGCTGCCAGGACGCTAATGATGATGAGCGATGATCCCCCACGCGGAACGCATGCGCTATCATCTAACCGCTATCTGACAGTGGTCACTCGTGAACCCGAAGCAGAGCGACAGAGTCGGGGGGCAGCCGCTTAAGCTATTTCGGCCGCGTAGGATTCGTCGACAAGGTGGCAGTAACCAACCCGCCACTCGACCGGTCGGCCGTCCAGCGCAAAGACCACGCGGTCGAGGCTCATAAGCGGCGCCGCCGCCGGCAGTCCCAATCGCCGTGCGATGCTTCTGCCTGGCGTGGAAAAGAAGACGCGCTCTCGGCTGTGCCGACAGCACGCGGTGATGGTGCGCGAAGACAGTGATGCGGCCCGACAATTCTACGTTGTCCGGGAGGTCGCTGAAGAGGCCGACGGGCAGCGAAGCGTCTTCCACCATGTAGATGCGCTCGCCGTGGTACCGGTAGCGCCGGACGCGATAGACTTCATCCTTTGGCTGGAGTCGAAGACGCTCCCGCTCTGCGTCGGTTGCGACACCTCGAGCGATCTCGCCCGTCTCGGTCACGCCGCGCGATCACCCCGCGGATGCCGAGCGCACGTTGAGCACGAACCACTCTACCGTCTCGTGGCCGTGCCGAACCGGGTCATGCTGCAAGTACGTGTCGTCGAGTGGGCTGAGTATTGCAGACCTGGTAGAGGTGGAGACGGAGGCGGCTGATGCCGCGATTTCTCGGAGTTCGGAGGCGAGGCATCTGCGGTGACGGCGTTGTCGGCGTTATCGAAAGAGCAGCATGACCAAGAAAGCGAAGGCGGAGAGCGATACTAGGGCAAATAGGCACCAGGCGATCACTTCCCAAAGAGGGGCATGCTCATCGTGCAGATCCTCGTCCATCCATCCTCGCTTCCTATCGGGTGCGCCTCGGCGGATGTGATGTGCAAGACCAGGCTGACAGGAACCTGAACGGCAGGAGGTTATTTCGGCGACACGAGTTCGGGGCAACGGATTGTCGTTCGGCGTTGTGCCAGGCGCGTCGGCAGGGCGCAGATACGTCACAATACGGACAAGTTCTCTGCAGAATGCCGATCGAGGTTCGCAACGGGGATTCGGCGATGTCCACGAAGCTCACGCGAGTAATCATGGTGCTCGGCCTGACGGTCAGCATTGCGATCGCTCGGCCTCAGCCGGCCGCTGCGGGTGACGGAGGGGTTGCCGCAGGCGTGGCCGTTGGTACCTTGCTCGGGCTCGGCATCGCGGGCGCCCATTCCGGTCCGCGCTACTATCCCGGACCGGGCTATTATGCGGGACCCGCGTACTATCCGGGTTCGTACTTTGGCCCAGGTTGCTTTCCTGGCCCCCAACGCTGCGGCTGGGCGGCTCGCCGCTGCTGGCACAATCAGTGGGGCGAGTACGTGTGCGGTGGCGGTGTCTGGCGTTGCTGGCGCCCAATGGTCTGCAACTGATTTTGAGCGCACTGGCACGTTTCGCATCAAGGCAAAATGCAAACGCTCCAGCGAGGGCGTCGGCGTGGCCAACAAAGATCTGCTCATCGATGGCGCAAGTACTCGTCGCCTGAGCCGCTAGTTTCGTCCATCTCGTCGAAGCCCTGCCAGGTGGAGTCGGCGCTGCGGCGGCTGAAACCGCAGTCCTGGGTGCCGGCGACGCAAATGAATATGAACTCGCCGCGACCGTCCGCAGCTCCCCACCAGAGAACTCTGCGATCCAAGAACCGCGACACGCGCAACCTTGTCTAATCCAAGCAAGGTGCGCATCTCCGTGCGATCGTCCTGCACGGGTTGTTTGTTCACAGTGCTGGCTCCGCTTCACCTGCGACATCAATAGGCGGCCGCTTCGTCGAAGAGATTGATCTCCCTCAACGCGAGAGGTAGCCGACACAAGTGAGTAATCGATGGCTCGGTTCGGCTACTGACGCGCCGCCGGCATCTACCGCCCAGCCCCGCCAATAAGAAGAAGGACGTATAGGATGGTCTTCTCCAGGCAGTTTTGGAAAACTCTCGTCCGCCCGGCTGTGCTGCCATTCTTGATGCTCGCACTCATTGACGGCGGCATGACCGTTTACGGTACATCCCGTGCAATCGGCGGCCCTCTTGCTCCGTCCCTGCTTGTCGGCGTGATCGTGGGCGCCGGCATTCTGGTCACGTTGCTGTCGACGTTTGACATTTGGGGCAGCTGGCATCCCGTTCTCCGGGAATCGGCTCCCATGACCCAGCTCTTACGCACGGTCTGGGTCGTCGCATTCGTCTACGATTGGGCGACGTCGGTCGTCGCCATCCTGGACATGGCCGCCCTGGACAAACACCCCTTCGACCTCTCCGGCGGTCCCTTGCGGATGGTCAGCGCCAACTGGCCAGGGCTCATGCGGCTTGCCGCAGGTACTCTGGCCGGTCTCGTCGTGTGCGGATCTACACTTGTCGTTTCGTTCATGGCCTACAACGAGCGACGAGAGGATGTTGCCGAGGCATGAGAACCGGGCAACACAATGAACCGCCGACACTGCCACAACCAAGCTCCTCCATGGTGTGCCATGCATGCTCGGTCAAACGTTGGGTCTGCACAACTCGCTGACCGCGGCTGCCAGCCGGCGGGGGCGATGTGGTTATTGCTTATGTTTGGAGCATGCGCATGAGAGTAACGACAAGATTGGCGCTGGTCGTGATCATCGGTAGTGCCGCGTTCGTGCCCGCCACATCGGCCTCACAATCCGCCCCACGATTGTCGGAACAAGAGGCCCGCGCAAAGGCGATCGCCCTTTTGAAGGGCGACCCTTATGGGAATTCGGACGCGGAGGTCGCGCGAAACATCAAACAGGTCGAGTGGCTGAGGGACGGCAATACCAAGGCCTGCGGACAGACGCGACAGCCTGCGTGGGAGTTTCACGTCGTGGTGGTCACCGACAACAAGGATCAATTCAACAACGGGATCATTGACGGCTATCTTGCCCTTGACGCGCGAACCGGCAAGATCAGATGCACCAACTTGCCGCTATTGAATTAGTCCTGCGGCAGATCGGCCGACAAGCGATTGCGCCGCACGTGCCGCGAGTGGGCAACCGACTGTTCCCTTAGCTCCTTTCAATCGAGCGGAGGCGTCGAGAGAACCTAGTACCTCGCCGCATCTGCTCACGCCCGTTAGTGGCCCTGACCGCCCGTTCGGCGCACTGCAACGACCCCCCTCTTTTCTTCGAGTCATTTGAGACATGCTGACGAGTCGTCGGCGATGCGCACTACTGACCCGCGGCCGCAGGCCCGCATGCTCCCTGACCGCGCCTTACCTGGCGTCGAATGCGCCACTTGGATGATTGTGCGCGACGCATGATCCGGGGGCGCTTTCGGCTGCCCTCGAAGCTATCGACGTCTCCTCAATTCAGCGGCGAAGAGCCGTCCCCCACGAGCGAGAACGCGCCCCAGTAAGCGGGATGAGCCGCAAGTCCTCCCTCTGCGACGACATCAGCCATCGAACGCCGCATAGCCTCTGCGCGGCCGATGGGATGTCCACCCCTCTCTGCGGCCGTCAATTCGCCAAATGCCCGCGTGACGAGCTTAACAGCGGCGACCGAGATCACCTCCCAGTGCGAAACGAGGATCGAACGGGCACCTGCATAGAAGAAGGCTCGTGCTAGACCTGATAGCGCCTCTCGACTATTGCCGTCGGCTGCAGCGGTATTGCACGCCGAGAGGATGACAAAATCGGCATCGAGCCGGAGGCCCGCAATCTCCGAGGCTGTGAGCAGCCCATCATCGCTTTCAGAGGGCTGCTCAGGCGGCGTGAGGATCAGAGCGGGGTCGATATCCTGTGCGAACAGTTCCGTTTCGCTGGCAAGCAAGCCGTGGGTCGCGAAGTGAACGACCCGGTAGCGAGCCAATTCACCAGCTACGCTCATGCGCTTGACCTGGCTCTCGGTGGCTTTCTCGCCGATCAGCAGACTTTCAACGGGCGCGTTGAGACTCTCCGCCACACATCGGAGTTCGAAACTCGTATCAGGCAAGGGGCAAATCCGGCGGAGTGCTGCGACGTCGGTTCTTTCCTTGCTGGAGAAGGCGGCGACCGAAGGTTCCTGAGGTGCGCTGCGATGGCCCCTCCCGCGCTCCAGATTCTCGCTCATGGTCACCGTTCTCGGGCTCAGACCGGGGCAGTCGGTCGGCACTGTGATCTTGGGGCACGCGGGGACGCCATCGAGTTGTGGGTCACCTATACCGAGGTAGCTATGCGGTGCGCGACTCGTAGCTGTCCGGGACCGCAAGGTCATGAACGCGCCAACGGACGGGACCACTGTAATGGCCTGCTGAGTGCCCAACCACGACGCTGTCTTCAGGGCCTGAGCGGAGTCGAGTGATGCGTCCGGGGCTCGCGTCACGAGCACCTGTGCCGGAACCTGTGACAGAACGCTTGGCGGAACGATGATGAGGTGTTTGCCCTTTATGAGATCTTCGATCCCGCTGAACAGCGCTGAGTAGAGCGCGTGTGCCTTCCCTAGATCAAACGGCAGTCCTTCGCCACGATCATACCAATCGAGTGTAAACTCGGTTCCAAGGAGAGCCTGACAGCGCTCCTCACCGGAACCACGCCAAGCGGCTTCGTCCAACCCGCAGCGCAAGGCCGCTGCAAGTTTGCCGAGCGCTTCGGCGCCGATGCCGATCCGGTCCCAGCGGCTCTCTGTCTTGGAGAACGCCCAATAGTAGGTCCAGCCTGCGCCCTTCGCTTTCGGCGGCATATCGAAGAAAAAGACGAGGACCTCGTCCGGCGCGAGCGCCTCCTGCAACTGAGGGATCCCGTCGGCTGACCTGTCCTTCAGGACCGCATCATTCGGGAACTCACGTCGCAGACGCGCACTGATTTGAGACTGACGGGCGGAAAGCTCTGAGACCCGCGCGACGAGAGCAGGATCCTTGCGCTCTGAGAGGAGCACGAGCCTCTGCTGTTCCTCAGATATGTCCTGTGACTCCTTCTCCAACGCCATGAGAGCGGGATCCTTCAGAGCAGCCCTCTCGGACATTCGGCTGATCGCACGTGATGCTCTGTTGGCGAGTGATGTCTGCGCGCCGTTGAACGAAAGCTCCAAACCGGGCAGGGCTTCGGGGTTGAGCTTTCTTATCTCGTACGAGATCCGGACAAGCTCACCGCCAAGCCCACCGGTCGTTCTCATCGCTTGTTCGTGCGACTCGAACAGATGGCTCATCGTCTTGCGGAAATAGAACGAGGACTTTTCGTATTGCCCCATCTGTCCGTACGCCTGGTTCAGCGCCATGTAGAATTCGCGCAAAGGTGGGGAACGCGTGTCGTCCATTCGCTCGCGGAGCTCCAAGCCTCGCAGCAGCACAGGCTCGGCTTCAGCCGCCCGACCCGCCTCGACCATCGCTTTGCCATAGCGCAGGAGCGCGACCGCGCGTCGCTCATCGTCGGGCTGTAGGTGTCGCTCGACAGCTACGAGCCAGGCGTGAGTAGCGACCACGCGAAGCTCATTCCAGAACCAGTACATTGCGGCAGACGCCAGCATCACTCCCACGACGCATACCGCTATCTGCCGTCTTCGCATGTTGCAGCCATTCCGCTGAGAGACCTGTCCCAACCACCCTATGTTCGTCCGACGGGCACTCAAAGCATTTTCGCTCTCCCTTGTTCGAGGCGTCTGGACGACCCGACACCGCTCGCATACGGCTCGCCAACGCGAGACTCGCTCTTATCCGCACTGTGTGCCAGAAGCGGTTTCGAGTATTCGCAAGATGCTCGGCGCAGAAGCTCCCGCAAGTGCCGGTCCAGACGAGGTGCTCAATGTAAGCGCCGACGTCCCGGCACCACTTGTCTTGCAGCGCATGGGTCAGGGCATGGCCCTTTGCATGCGGGCCGATCGCCGGCTTCCGGGCCGGTGCGACGTCGCGCTTTGCCGGGGAGGAGGGGCCTGAGTGCCGGAGGAAATGGAATGAGCGATTCACAGCCCATGCTTCAGAGATTCTGGAAAGCGCTCGGGCCGGGAGTGATCACCGGTGCCGCCGATGACGACCCCAGCGGCATTGCCACCTACTCGCAGGCCGGCGCCCGGTTCGGCTTCGCCCTGACCTGGACCATGCTTCTGACGCTGCCGTTCATGGCGGCGATCCAGATCATCAGCGCCCGCATCGGCTGGCAGACGCGCAAGGGCCTGGCGGCCAACATCGCCTTGCAGCTGCCCGCCGTTGTGCTCTATCTCCTGGTGGCCGCCCTGGTGGCGGCCAACACCATCAATATCGCCGCCGATCTGGCCGCCATGGGCGAGGCCCTGCGCCTGGTGGTAGGCGGTCCGGCACTCATCTATGCGCTGGGCTTCGGCGTCCTCTGCCTGGTGACGGAAGTCTTTGTCCCCTATCACCGCTATGCCGGCTATCTGAAGTTCCTCACACTTGTCCTGCTGGCTTATGTGGCAGCCGCCTTCAGCGTCGAGGTCCCCTGGGGCGGCGTGCTGGCTTCGACCCTGCTGCCAGCCGTGGCGGTCGATCGGGACCTGTGGCTCACCATCGTCGCTGTGTTCGGCACCACCATCAGCCCCTACCTTTTCTTCTGGCAGGCCTCGCAGGAGGTCGAAGAGTCGCGCTTGAGCCTCCGCCGCCGCTATGGCGCGGCGGCCCTCGCGCCAGCCGATGCGCTACGGCAGATCTCGGTCGATACCTGGATCGGCATGTTCTTCTCCAACCTGATAGCGTTCTTTATCATCGTCACCACGGCTGCCACGCTGCACGCCCATGGCATCGCCAAGATCGAGACCGCTTCGCAGGCGGCTGAAGCGCTACGGCCGATCGCAGGCGAGTTGACCTTCGCCCTGTTCGCGGCCGGCATCATCGGCACCGGCCTGCTGGCCGTGCCGGTTCTTGCGGGCTCGGCCGCCTATGCCGTCGCCGAAAGCTTCGGGCTGCGCGGCAGCCTCGAGCTGCCGGCGCCGCGCGCGCTCGGCTTTTACGCCATCGTCGGCGCCGCCACGCTGGGAGGGGCAGCTCTCGCCGCCACCAACATCGATCCCATCGCCATGCTGTTCTGGACCGCCGTCATCAACGGCATTGTGGCCGTGCCCATCATGGCCGCCATGATGCTGATCGTCTCAAGCGAGCAGGGCCGGCGCACGCTCGCCTTGCCGAGATGGCTCCGGCTTCTGGGCTGGCTTGCGACCGGCCTGATGGCCGTGGCGATCGCGATGCTGGTGTGGGCGAACGTTTCCTGACCCGGCCGCGGGTAGGAGAAGAGGCGGCCGTCAGCACAGACGCGCGGCTGGCCCACCCACGCAGTGACGCACTACAGCGCCCTGTCTCGGCGGACCGGCCTTATGAATCGAGAGGGACCTGCGGGGCGTCAAGCCACCGGCAGCGCGCGGCGTTTTCTTTGGCGCAGGCGCTGTGGCCACCGCGAGGCGGCGGCGTTGGCGCTGGAGCTCGATTCGGAGCGGCGTTCGGCTGCGGGGGCATGCATTTTTCCGGAGCCAGCCATCGCGAGGCTTTCACCCCGCAAGGGGCCTCGCGTGGCGGCCCCGGCGTGCTCTCGCCGGGGCAAGCATTTTTTGGTGGAGCCGGAGCGGAAGCTCCTTTCGGCGCGCGCTGCTGTATCGTCAGGCGGGTGCGTGGACCCCGTGAGCGATCGTTACCTGTATCGGCGGAGACGGCCTTGCCGGCTCCGTCGCAGCGCCCTTGACCGCCCGGGGATAGAGCGCGACCCCTCCGTCAGGCGGGGGCGAGCCTCCAGGCGAGCGGCCAACCTCTGGACATTCACACCCGAACAGAACCGTCACGCAGGAAACAGCGCAGGGATGGTGAAAGCGCATAACGTTGCAAACTGCGGGAGGTGACGGAGAGTCTGACAGGAAAGGAGATGCTCATGTTCCGCCGCCACGTGCCGGTCTGGCTGTTCGGCCTGTTCAGCCTGTGGCTCGCCAGCGAAATGGCCATGGTGTGGCAGCGGCTGCCGACGCGCCTTGCGACCCACTTCGCCTGGTCGGGCGAACCCAACGGCTGGTCGACACCCGCGCAATTCTTGGGCGTGCTGGCCACGGTGTTCCTCGTCTTCGCTGGTTTGCTGGCTGGCGCGGGATGGCTCGAGCGCATTCCCGACCGCTTCCTCAATCTGCCGCATAAGAGCTATTGGCTGAGCGGCGATCGGCGCGCACCCGCCCTGGCTCTGCTGCGGCAATGGCTGCGCTGGTTCCTGGTGATCACCTACGCGGCGCTGGTGGCGCTGATGACAGCGGTGCTGCAGGCAAACCTGTCGGGCGCGCCGCATCTGGCTGTCAGCCCAACGCTGATGTTTGGCGGGCTAGTCCTGCCACAGCTGGCGATGATCGCTTGGCTCTACTGGCGCCTCAGGGCGCCGCGGGAGACGCGCCATGGCTGAGCGAGGCGAATGGCTGATCGGGGCGCTGTTCAAGCCGACCGCAGTCGGGTGGGTGTACCGCGCGCCCAATGCGTGGGTGTTCGGACCGCCCGTCCACTACGTGGTCAGCGATGCGCAGCGGGTGCAGATCACCGAGGCGGTGAAGCTGAGGCAGCCGGTTCTGACGGTGGTCGGCCTGGCCGCGCTTCTCTGCGCGTGGACAGCACTCGTCTCGGCGGGCATGTGGTGGCTGGGCGGCAGACTGGATCAGCCGACCGGGGTTGATGTGGTGATCATGATAGTGCTGATCCTGGCGCCCGCATTCGTCGCCATGGCCCTCAATGCCAGGGCCATGCGCAAGCGCCTGGCGCCAATCCTGGCGACGGCGCGCGTCACCCAGGAGAGGATCACGTATCGGGAAATGCGGGAGCTGGCTGCGCGTGAGTGCCCACGACGCTCACCGCGGTACTTGATCGCAATGGGATTGCTATGGCTGCTGCTTGGCATTGTGCAATCGGCTCAGCTTATGGCGCGCCAGTCGCGGCATGCGCTGTTCAGCGACGCGTTGTCGTGGCTGATGGTGATCTTCATATTGGCGGCGATCTGGCTCGCCGTGATGCACCTCTGGTACGCTTGGCGGGCGTCCCGGGAGGGCGAGCGCATGGGGAAATCGTAGTCGAGGCAGGCAGCGGCGGCGTTGTGGCATCGCGCGACGACAGTGTTCCTCCAGCTTCACTTACTCGGAACTTGATACGCGGGTGAAGCGCAACGCGGGCGGGGCCGCGCAGCTCATCGATCGTGCATCGGATGGCGTGGGCGACCTCGTCGGCGATGTCTTGCAAGAGGGGGGAAGCGGTATCGAAGCGGAGAAGATCAGCAACGTCTTGCGCGGCATATTCAGCGAATTCGTCGGCGAGGTGTGCCGGCTCGTCGCCCGTGAAGGCGACGCTGCGGCAGGCGGGACCATGGGCGCGCGACACGTCGCCGAACGCTCGAGCGCATTGACCAGATTGGACGCCGATCACGAGGGGTGAATCCAGGGCCGATTGACAGCGACCGAGGCGCAGGAGACATACGACCGTGTGCTTGCAACCATTAGCAACCGGGCGTCCCAATGATCGAGCGAGCTCGCCATGTTCCGCTGCGGTTGGTGCAGTGGGATCCAAGCGATGTCGCGTCGGCGATTGAGGAAATCGTTGTCGATGCCCTTGGCCAATTCGACAGTGAAGAGTTTTGGCCTGCTCATCCTCTCGATGAATTGCGCAAGGGCGGCAACACCAGCGTGTATTTGGGTGCTAGCGGCGTGATCTGGGCGCTTGACTACCTGTGGCGCGCTGGCGCGACCAAGTTTCATCGCGACTTCAGCCCGGTACTGTCCAAGTTGTTGGAGCGGACCAGGGCAGAAATGCAGTTCTTTGGGGACTACGCGAGCCACGGGTCACTGCTGTTTGGTGATCTCGGGACGGCCTTGGTGATCATGCGCCTGGCGCCGACACCGGCCATTGCCGATGTCGTCCATGCTCGCGTCAACGCCAACATGGGCTTGCCGGTACGTGAACTGATGTGGGGCTTGCCGGGCTCAATGCTTGCCTGCATTCATATGACCGAGATGACCGGTGAGGCGCGCTGGCGCACCATCTTCGAGGCCCAGGCGCAGCGCATTCTCGACGACTTGAAGGAGACCGGCGGGGTCCCGATTTGGACGCAGGATCTGTACGGCAGGCAACGGCAGTACCTTGGGCCGGTGCATGGGTTTGCGGGGAACGTGATCCCACTCATCCGCGGATGGAATTGGTTGACGGAAGGTCAGCGCGGGCGGATTGCAGACGCCGTTGAGCGCACGCTAGGCGCACACGCCTTCCGCTCCGAACTTGGCATCTCATGGCGAGCTGCCGTCGGGGGCGAGAACCTCTATTGCCAGCACTGCCATGGCGCTCCCGGCATGGTCACGACGTTTGCCGACGCGCCGTTCACATCGCCAGAATTCGAGGAACTGTTGATCGGCGGGGGAAAGTTGACCTGGGAAGCAGGCCCGCTCGCCAAGGGCTCCAATCTCTGTCATGGCACCGGCGGCAACGGGTATGCTTTTCTCAAGCTCCATCGCCGAACAAACGATGCGGCGTGGCTTGAACGCGCCCGAGCATTCGCCGCAACCGCTGTTGCCCAGTGCCGCGAGGCGCGCGGTCAACTTGGCCGAGGTCGCTACTCCCTCTGGACCGGCGACATTGGCCTGGCGGTGTACCTCTGGCACTGTTTGACGCTGGCGCCGGCGTTTCCAACAGTTGACGTATTCTGAGCCACGGAACGTCTCAAATGGGCAGAGTTGTACATTGGCACAGCGGTTAGGGCCGACGCCCCAGCCGCCGATTTCATTACATCAGTGCTTGGCGTCACTTTCGGGAGGTGGTGAGCCCGGAGGGCTGCCGCGAGGATTGGCGGAGCGGGTTCGACGCCAACGCTCCACGATCTTATCGACGTCCAGCGTGCTGAGGCGCGTCGGCGGCCCCTCAAGCACGGTCGCGTTGGCCTTGGCGATCTCCGCGTTGAGCGCGGCGACCCGACGACGGACGGTCGCTTCGTCGTGAAGCTTCTCGATGGCCGCGAGTTCCTTCTCCACCTTGCGGAGCATCTCAAGCGATGGCGGCAGGATCGAGAGCTGCTCGCGCTGGAGGAACTGCTTCACCCACCAGAGTGGGTCATGTGCCTGATCGAGATTCGGGAGAGGCTTCCCGGCGCCCGGCAGGTTGTCGAAGGCACCCTGCTCCCGGGCGACACGAATCTGCGCGTCGATCCACGTCTCCCAACTCGTCCCCGGAGGCTTGCGCTCCGTCATGGTGCTCCAGCTCCTCGTAGAAAGCTTAGCACCCTACCGCCAGCACCGGACCGTGGCGCAGTATCGCACGCACCTGCATATTCCCGACGAGCCTTCCCAAGACCCACAGAACAAATGACCGCTCCGGATCATTCGCGTCACACGACGGATGTCACCTATGGGGAGGAGCGGTCCTCGGCCGGCAGAAGCCGCTGCGCGTGCGCGACGGTGTCTCATCCAAACCAGGCGGCATCATTCGAACGCTCATCGAGCTCACGGCAGCGGCACGCAAGCACAAGCCCAGCGAGAGCCTATGGGTCCACTTCCACGCAGGACGTCTCGCCGACGGCATTTTCCACCCGCAGGCGACATCGATAGCTGAACCACCCGGCACGCCATCGTCGACGGCACCGGCGAGCCTTTGCGCCTGTGTTGTCCCGTTTGCGCAAGACGCACAAGGCGCTGTGGTACGCCAAGACCCAGAGCGAAATGGTCCGCTTCGCCATTGGCCACACGCCAGAGGTCGCTGCCCGCCGTGCTAATTGTCCGGCGGGCGATTGCTACCATGGATCATCTGCGGCCGAAGAGGCTTCAATCGTTGAGTGGCAGGAAGTTGCTGCACCTGTGAGCCATTGCGAAACGAGACCGCAACCGAGCGGCGCTTTGGATTGCAACAAGAGTGGTAGACCATATACTCGCTAGATGGGGCGCTCATGTTCGCGCGAGCAGGTAGCCGAGGCCGTCATGACTGACCGGATTCGATCAAGGAACCCTTTGCCGCCCATACGCTCGCTAAGCCGGCGCCAGTTCCTGCAGCGCAGCGCTTCCGCCGGGGCCGCCTTACCCATAGCAATCGCAAGTCCGCCGGCGTTGGCGCAGGAGAAGACGATCAATGTGGCGAGCTTCGGCGGCATCGTGCAGGAGCACCAGACCAGGCTGTTTGCGCGGCCCTTCGAGGCCAAAACGGGCATCAAGGTCAACATCGGCCCCAACGCATCGCTCGCTCTGGCGAAGCTGCAGAACGCATCGGGCGCGCCGGCGCAGTGGGACATCGTGTCGCTCAGCGGCGCGGAGTACCAGGAGGCGATCGCGCAGAAGCTGATGGTGCCCTTCGACTACAGCGTGGTCGATCCCACCAATATCGTGCCGGAGTATCGCGAGCCGCACGGCGTCAAGTTCGCGCTCTTCCTGTTCGTGATGGCATGGGACAAGCGGCAGATTCCCGACGACAAAGCTCCACAGACGCCCGCGGAGTTCTGGGACACCGATCGCTTCAAGGGCAAGCGGTCGCTCTACACCGGCATCGCCGGCGGCGGCACGCTGGAGATGGCCCTGCTCGCCGACGGCGTGCCTCTCAACCAACTCTACCCGCTCGACATCGACCGTGCCTTGCGCAGCCTGGAGCGGCTCGGTCGCGCCAACATCGTGTGGCACAACACCAACGCCGAGCCGATCCAGCAGCTGACCTCCGGCGCCGTCCCGCTCGCCAACTGCTTCAATGGGCGCGTGATCGCGGCCAACCGCTCCGGCGGCCAGATCGGATACACGCCCGCCTACAGCGGCGTGATGGGCAATCCCTACGGCGTGATCGCAAGCTCGGCCAACAAGAAGGAGGCCTTCGAGTATCTCAACTACATGTTGAATACGCCGAAGGCGGCCGCGGAATACATGGAGCTCACCTACTACGCGGTGCCGAATACAGAGGCCTTGAAGCTCGTCTCCCCCGACATCGTCGACCTGCTGCCGACCAGCCCCAAGCTCAAGGACAAGGTCTACATCAAGGACGACGCGTGGTGGGCGGCCAATCTGGCGAAGGTGACGGCCAGGTTCAAGGAGTGGCAGCTCGGCGGCTGAACCAGCGGACCCTGGACGAGCATGGGTCGGCGGTAATCCTCATTTGTCGTGCCGGTCCTTGGCGAGGAGACTCTGCGCGTCCTCGCTCAGCCAGCCCAGCCGGACCGGTGTGCCGGGAGCGAGCGCCGAGTGCTCGGACCAGTCGGTCGTGCTGACGACGACGGATTGATCGTCGGCATCGACGACGTAGCGGGCGTGCCGGCCGAGGAATGCGCAGCTCACCACTTTGCCTTCGATGAAGGAGTCGGCCGTCTCGTCGGGCTTGAGAATGCGCATGCGCTCAGGGCGGATGGAGGCGAGCACCGCATCCCCCGGCGCCGGCCGCCCGCCAAAACGCGGGATGCGCGCGCGGCCGAGCTCGCCGTTGCGGAACCGGATGACGACGTGGTCGCCTTCGAACCCGCGGCACTCGCCGGGCAGCAGGTTGGTCTCGCCGAGGAAACCGGCCACGAAAGGCGTGGCGGGGTGGAGATAGACGTCGCCGGGGGAACCGATCTGCACGATTTCTCCCTCCGCCATCACCGCGATCCGGTCTGACATCATCATGGCCTCGTCCTGGTCATGGGTGACGAGGAGCACCGAGACCCCGACGCGGCGCTGGATCTCCTTGATCTCGATCTGCAGCTGCTCGCGCAGCTTGCGGTCGAGCGCACCCAGCGGCTCATCGAGAAGGAGCGCGTCCGGCTCGAACACCAGTGCCCTCGCCAGCGCGACACGCTGCTGCTGTCCGCCCGACAGCTCGTGAGGACGGCGCGCGCCGAAGCCGTCGAGCCCCACCTTGTCGAGCATCTCGGCCGCCTGTCGCTGCCGTTCGCGCGCGCCCACTCCTTTCATGCGCAGAGGGAAAGACACATTGTCGAGCACGCTCATGTGCGGGAAGAGCGCGTAGCCCTGGAACACGATCCCGAAGTTGCGCTGCTCGGGCGGCTCACCGGCGATGTCGCGCCCGTCGACGCGGATCGTGCCGCGCGTCAGGCTCTCGAAGCCCGCGATCAGCATCAGCATGGTGGTCTTGCCCGAGCCCGACGGGCCCAGCAAGGTCAGGAACTCGCCCGGCTCCAGCACGAAGCTGACGTCGCGGACGACGAAGGGCCGGCTGCCGTAGGATTTCCACACACCTTCGACGTCCAGCTGGCGACCGCTGCGCCGGGAAGGGGGTTGATCGCTCATGCGGCCGTCCGTCCGCGCGCGCTCAGGCCCTGAACCACCAGGCCCAGCACGGCAAGGGCGATGAACACGGAGGCACTGGCGGCAATCTTCGGTGTGAGGTCGTATTCGATGGCGGTGAACATGCGCACGGGGAGCGTGATGGTGGTAGGGCCCTGCAGGAACAGGGATAGCACGACATCGTCGAAGGATACCGCAAAGCCCAGGACGCCGCCCGCGAGCAGGCCGGGACGGATCGCCGGCCAATAGACGAAGCGGAAGACGGCGAGCCGGCCGGCTCCCAGGCTGCGGGCTGAGCGCACCAGCGCGGCGCTCAACCCCACGGCGAGGCTCGTCTGCACGGAGATGAAGACATACGGCGTCACGTGCATCGCGTGCACGATCGCCAGCGCCATCCAGTTGCCGACGAGCTGAAGAGGTGCCAGCAGCAGGTAGTCGCCGAGCGCCAGCACCACGGCCGGCACCACGATCGGCGACACGATGAAGCCTGCAACCAGGTTGCGGCCCCGGAACGGACGCCCGTGCATGGCCATCGCCGCCGTGGTGCCCGCCAGTCCGCCGATGGCCACCGCGAGTATGGAGACCTTGAAGGACAGGATGGTCGATTGGGCCCACGCCGGATCGCCCAGATAGTCGGTGAAGGAGTGGATCGAGATCCAGATCGGCGGAAACTGGATGAGGTCGCCCTTGGTGAGCGCCATGGGCACGATGATCAGCGAAGGCAGCACCAGGAACACCAGGATCGGCATGCACGCCGCGAGAAGCAGAACGCGTCCAAGGCCCGTGCCAGGCCGCATTTGCTGTGCGTCAGGCGGCGCCATAGCGGCCTTCGCGGGGCAGGCTCTGCTGCAGGATGACGAGCGGCGCGACCGCGGCGAGGATCATCACCGCCAGCGCCGCGGCCGCGTTGAAATCGACGAGCTCGTGCACGTAGTACTTGACGAGGTTGGCGATCATCATGTCCGAGGGCGCGCCCAGAATGACGGGGGTGATGAAGAAGCCGACCGACACCACGAACACGAGGACGGCGGCGCTGTAGACGCCGGGTAGCGTCAGCGGGAAGATCACGAGCCACAGCACCGAGCCGGTCTTGGCGCCGAGGCTGCGCGCGGCACGCTCGAGGTTCTGGTCGATCGCCGACATGGCGTTGAAGATCGGGAACACGGCGTAGGGCAGCACGTAGTGCACCATGCCGATGATGACTGCCAGGCGATTGTGAAGGAGCGTGACCGGTGCGCTCGTGAGCCCGCTGTTCTGGAGCAGAGTGTTCACGACACCATTGTCCTGGAGCAGCGCCGCCCACGCGAAGTTCTTGATCAGGACAGCCGTCCAGAACGGCAGCAGCACGAAGGCGAGCAGCACGCGCCTCAGACCCGGGCCCGCCCGCCACAGGCCCGCCGCGAGCACATAGGCAATGACCAGCGCCACCGCCGTCGTCATGAGGCTGATGACGAGCGTGTTGGTGGCGGCGCGCAGCAGCAGGCGGTTCTGCAGCACCGTGAGGAAATGTTCGCCGCTTCCCGCGACGGCGTAGCGTACGATCAAGGCGAACGGAACGAGGGCGAACAGGCCGTAAAGGAAGCCCAACGGCCCAAGCAGCCAGAGGCTGTCGCGGAATGCGGGCAACCGCCAGCGTCGCAGGGCCAGCGGTCCAAGTGTGCCCGTCATGATCCGGCGGGCCCCGCAATCGGACGCCGCGAGTGCAAGCTCATTGTCTACCCAGACTCATACAGCCGCTCCGTCTCGTTCGCGACGATGCTAACGGACGTGAGTGGAGAACGCCAAGCCGGCCGTTTCTGATCAGGTCTTCGCCACGCTGCTCGCCGGGTGTGCAGGCCCAATTGATCGCATCGCACGCCAGCATTTTTGTTGACTCTGTCCGCTCGAAATCTTGAACTTGGCGAACGCCCGCTATCGCCCGCTCTCTCGGGCCGGCAAGGACAGCGCGCAATCGACGAGGTGGTTCATGACTGAGAGGGATGACGACCCCAAGGTTCCTTCGCCAACGAAGCTTCTGAACCGCCGGCAATTCGTGCACGGCGCCGCTGCCGCCCTTCCGGCCGCGATGGCGGGTGCCGCCCGGCCGGCCCGGGCACAAGCCAAGACCGTCAACGTCGCCAGCTACGGCGGCGTCGTGCAGGAGTATCAAACGCGGCTCTTTGCGCAGCCGTTCGAGGCCAAGACCGGCATCAAGGTGAACATCGGCTCCAACGCCTCCCTCGCCCTGGTGAAGCTGCAGAATGCGGCGGGCACGACGGCCCAGTGGGACATCTGCTCGCTGAGCGGTGCCGAATACTTCGAGGCCATCGCGCAGAACCTGATCGTGCCCTACGACTACAGCATCATCGACACCACCAACATCGTGCCGGCCTACAAGCACACGCATGGCATCAAGTTCTCGCTCTTCCTGTTCGTGATGGCGTGGGATAAGCGGCAGGTCCCCGACGACAAGGCGCCGCAGACGCTCGCCGACTTCTGGGACACCAATCGCATCAAGGGCAAGCGCTCGCTCTACGCCGGCATCTCCGACGGCAGTACGCTGGAGATGGCGCTCCTCGCCGACGGCGTGCCGCTCAACCAGCTCTACCCGCTGGACGTGGACCGGGCGCTGCGCAGCCTGGACCGGCTCGGCAAGGCCAACATCATCTGGCACAACACCAATGCGGAGCCGATCCAGCAGCTGACCTCAGGCGCCGTGCCGCTCGCCAACTGCTTCAATGGACGCGTGATCGCGGCCAACCGCGCCGGCGGCCAGCTCGGGTTCACGCCTGCCTACAGCGCGGTGAGCGGAAACCCCTACTGCGTGATCGCCAGCTCCGCCAACAAGAAGGAGGCCTTCCAGTACCTGAACTACCTCCTCAACACGCCGCCGGCCGATGCCGAATACATGAAGCTCACCAACTACGCGATCCCCAACACGGAGGCCCTCAAGCTGGTGCCGCCTGACATCCTGGAGATCCTGCCGACCAGCCCCAAGCTGCAGGACAAGGTGTTCATCAAGGACGACGCCTGGTGGGCCGCCAACCTCGCCGAGACCGTTGCCAAGTTCAAGGAGTGGCAGCTGGCTGGATGATCGTCCGCCGGATGGCGGAGCGTCAGGATGTGGCATACCGGCTCTTGGGCCGCGGCAGGCCGAGGTTGTCGCGTAGCATCGGGCCTTCGTACTCGGTTCGGAAGAGGCCGCGCTCCTGCAGCTCCGGAATCACCATCGCCACGAAGTCGTCGAAGCCGCCGGGAACGTGTGACGGCTGCACCAGGAAGCCGTCACAGGCGTAGTTGAGGAACCAGCTCTCCATCTCGTCGACGATCTGTTGCGGCGTGCCGATGAGCGTGCGCTGGCCGCGCGCGCCGGCAAAGCGCATGAAGAGCTGGCGGATGGTGAGCTTCTCCTCGCGAGCCCAGCGCAGGACGTTCTTGAAGGCGGTGGTGGAGCCCTTCTTGTAGGTCGCGTCCACCGCCTCGGGCAGGGGTCCATCCAAAGGATAGGGCCGCAGGTCGAAGCCATCCACCGCGTTGCTGAGAAGCTCCAGCCCCACGTCCGGATGGATGAGGGACTGAAGGTAGGCGTGCTTCTCCTTCGCCTCGGCCTCGGTGCGTCCCACGATCGGATTGAGGCCCGGCATCACCTTCAGATGGTCGGGTGAGCGGCCGTACTTGCCCATGCGGCCCTTGAGGTCCTTGCAGAACCCCTGCCCCATCTCGATCGAAAAGAGCGCGGTGAAGACGCCCTCCGCGGTCCGGGCCGCCAGCTCCTTGCCGGGCTCCGACGAGCCCGCCTGGAAGAGCACGGGATGCCCCTGCGGCGGACGGGCCACGTTGAGCGGCCCGCGCACCGAGAAGTTCTCGCCCTTGTGATTGAGGAAATGCAGTCTTTCCGGGATGAAGTAGCGGCCGCTGGCGCGGTCGCGCACGAAGGCGTCGTCGTCCCAGCTGTCCCACAGGCCGCGCACCACGTCGGTGAACTCCTCCGCGCGGTCGTAGCGCTCGCCGTGCTCGTAGTGCTCGGCGCGGCCGAAATTCCAGGCTTCCGACTTGTTGGCCGAGGTGACCACGTTCCAGCCGGCCCGGCCGTGGCTGATGTGGTCGAGCGAGGCGTACTTGCGGGCGATGTTGTAGGGCTCGTTGTAGCTGGTGGTCGCCGTCGAGACGAGACCGATCCGCTTGGTGACAGAGGCAATCGCGGAGAGCAGCGTGATCGGCTCGAAGTAGGCCATATACTGCGGCCAGCGGCTCAGGGCCTCGAGGTTGCCGTTGCGCGTGGCGACCGCGTCGGCGAGGAACATCAGGTCGAACTTCGCGCGCTCCGCGGTCTGGGCAAAGGCGATGTAATGCTCGACGTTGGTGCCCGCGTCGGCCTGCGCGTCAGGATGTCTCCAGGCGGCCACGTGATTGCCCGTCGGATGGGTGAAAGCGCCGAGCTTCATGTAGCCGCGCGGGCTTCGCTTGGTCATGGGGTGAGCTCTCGGTTCTGTATCGCGCAAGGTCCTGGCGCCGCCGAGCCCGCATCGCGGCTGCAGCGCGCGAACCCACGATAGCAAAATCTGCCACCCGCAGAAGCGCTCTTCAAGGCATTGACCCATGCATCGCAAGGAGGCGCAAAGCCTGGACCTCTCGCTCTCGCGCGTCTGATCCGCTGCCCACACAATGCTAAGGTCATGGACGCTCCCGCGAGGAAGCGTCTAATGTTCCCACGCGTCGTACTGTACCGGAGATCTGCAATGTTCTGGCCCAACCGGCCAATGCCCTCGACTGTAGCGGTGGTGGTCTTCACTGCGACCGCTATCGCGCTTTCCGCCGGCTCGGGTCCTGCACTTGCACAATCCTGGCCCAGCCAATCGATCAAGTTCGTTGTCGGCTATCCAGCCGGTGGCGGTGCCGACATCTCCGGGCGCCTATTTGCAGAGCATATGGAAAAGGGCTTGGGCCAAGCGATTGTGGTGGAGAACAGGCCGGGCGCTGGCGGCAGGATTGGGGCGGCATCCGTTGCTCGAGCCGAGCCGAACGGGTACACGCTCTATGTCGCTGCGATCTCCGAGATCTCGATCGCGCCAGCAACCGTAAAAGACCTCGCCTACGATCCGAACAAGGATCTGAAGCCTGTCGTCGTATTCACGAAGACGACGCAGATTCTGGTCGCTTCGCCGGCATTCCCGCCCAACAATATTCAAGAGCTCGTGGCGCATGTGAAAGCAAATCCTGACAAGGTGAGCTATTCGTCGTTCGGCACCAACACCTTGAACCACATCAATGGCGAGCGCTTCAAAGTGGCGCTGGGCATCCCCGATGTCCGGCACGTGCCCTACAAGGGAAGCGGTCCGTCGCTCACAGACGTTATGGGCGGTCACGTGCAATACACGTTCGATTCTCCCAGCACGACGTTCGACCTGATCCAATCCGGGAAACTGAAGGCGATCGGCGTCGCAGGGCCCGCGCGACTGCCCGCCGCACCGAACGTCCCGACGCTGACGGAAGCAGGTTTGCCAAACTTCTATGTGAGCAGCTGGATCGGATTGCTGGCACCTGCCGGGACCCCTGACGCGATCATCAATCGGCTCAACAAGGAAGCGAATGCAGTGCTGGGTCTGCCCGAGGTGCAGGAGACGCTGAGGAAGTTGGTTACGGAACCTGGCGGCGGCACGCCTGAAGAGTTCGCCCGTCGCATCCGCGACGAGATTGCCGACTTCAAACAGGTCGCGGCGAAGATCGGGATCGTGCCACAGTAGCGCGCCAGCACCACTGCCCCTAGGCGTCTTCACCTCTCGCATGTCCCACCCGGTGTTGTCTGCCCGGAGGGGATGGCCGCTGCAAGAATGACCCGAATGCGTTTGCCGATCGAGAAGATCCTGAGACCCAAGTCGATCGCGGTCGTCGGTGTTTCGGAGCGCCCCGAGGCGATTGGTACACGTGTTCTGAACAATCTTCGCAAGATGGGATTTTCGGGACCCCTTTACGCGGTCAATCCACGCTATGAGACGATCGGGGATGTGAAATGCTATCCGTCCCTGTCCGCGCTGCCTGAGCCGGTCGACGCGGCATTCCTGGCCGTGCCCTCCTCCGGCGGTCCGGCTCTCGTGGAGGAGGCCGGGAAATGTGGCATCGGCGCGCTGTTCATCAACGCCAACGGCTATGCTGACGGGGATGCCGACGGCGTCGCATTGCAGCGCCGCGTCGAGGCGGGCGCGGCCAAATACGGCATCGCCATTTGCGGTCCCAACAACCTCGGCATGATGAACGTTCATGACCGCGTGGCGATGTGGTCCCCGCGCTACATGAAAGTGCCCGAGCGAGGCTCGCTCGGCGTCATTTCGCAGAGCGGCTCCATCGCCTTGATCCTGAGCGAGGACGAACGTGATCTCGGCTTTGCCTACCTCATCACGGCGGGCAACGAGGCCGTGCTCAACGTCGCCGACTATCTTGCAGAGCTGGCTGTGGACGATCGCGTCAAGGTCATCCTTCTATTCCTGGAGACCATTCGCGATCCGCTGAAGTTCCAGGCAGCAGCGCTGAAAGCAGCCGAGCAGGGCAAACGCATTATCGCCCTCAAGCTTGGATCAAGCTCGGAAGGCCGCGCCTTGGTGCAGGCGCATACCGGCAGTCTCGCAGGCGAGGACCGGTTGTACGACGCCTATTTCAAGGCGCTGAATATTGTGCGCGTGCGCGATCTCGACGAGATGCTGGAAACCGCAGTGCTGCTGTCCAAGGATACCGCGGCCTTGCCGGCGGGCGGCAATGTGATGGTCACGCTGTCCGGGGGTGAGGCTGCACTGATCGCGGACCTGGGCAGCGATCTCGGCCTGAAGTTCCCCAAGCTCGCGCCGGAGACCCTTGCAGCGCTCCGTCCCGCCTTCCCACCCTATTCCAGCATCGGCAATCCCTTGGACGCGTGGGGGTTGGGATTCGCAGCAGACCGCTTTCGCGTGGTGCTGCACGCCCTGCTCGCCGATCCCAACATCAACTTGATCGGGTTCTCGCTCGACGCACCGGGCCGCGGCGGCGGTGACGTGCCGTACGCTTGCATCATGGCGGAGGCGTGCGTCGAAGCGAAGACCAGCAAGCGGCTGGTGTTCTTCAACAACACATCGGGCTCGGGCGTGAATGCCGAGGTGCGCGCCATCCTCGACCGCGGCAATATCGCCTATCTATCGGGGCTGCGGCCTGCGCTTGCAGCCATCGCCAATTTGAATGCGCTGAAGTCTGCGGCGCCTGAGATCAAATCGCGGCCGGCCGCCGAGGCCGCCGCGCTGCCTGCGGGTCAACCCGAGTGTTTTGCGCTTCTCAACGAGCTCGGCATCGGCATGGTCAGGGCGCAGACCGTGCTCGATGCGGCATCTGCCATCGCCGCTGCCGAGCAATTCGGCTATCCGGTCGCAATGAAGGCGGTCGCTGCGCATCTTCCGCACAAGAGCGATCTGGGTCTCGTACACCTCAGCCTCGCGAGCGCTCGGCACGTCGAGGCGGCGCACGCCGATCTCTCGAAGCGCCTTTCCGAGCACGCCCGACCCGGTTCTCCCAGCGAAATCGTCCTGCAGGCGATGGCGCCGAGCGGAGTGGAGCTTATCGTCGGCATCCGCAACGAGCCCAACTTCGGCAGTTTCGTGATCGTGGGCCCCGGTGGGGTGCTGGTCGAGCTTGCCAACCAGGCAAGCGTACGGCTCGGACCGGTCGATGAGAACGAGGCGCGCGCCATGCTATTCGAAACCGCGGCTGGCAAACTGCTGCAAGGTGCGCGCGGTGCGCCGGCCTGCGACATCGACGCGGCCGCTGCTGCGATTGCTGCGTTCTCGCGGCTCGGCGCAGCGCAGGCGGCACGATTGTCGGCCTTGGAGATCAATCCACTGATCGCAAGTCCAAAAGGCGCCTGGGGCGTCGACCTGCTGCTGGACTTCCGCAGCGATGTTGCACCGGAGAAGTGACAGTGTCCTACCAAAATCTTCTGCTCAACGTCGACGATCGCGTCGCCACCATCACGCTCAATCGCCCCGACCGGCACAACGCGCTCAGCGTCGCACTGGTCGACGAGATCATGCAGGCCGTCGCCGAAGCGGACGCTGACCCGAACGTGCGCGTGCTCATTCTGACCGGAGCGGGCGGCAAGGCATTCTCGTCCGGCTACGATATCAAAGAGTCGGCGCAGAAACCCAAGCGCACCATCGAGCAGTGGCGCGCGCGGATGCAGAAGGACATCAAGTTCACCTACTCGGTGTGGGATTGCAGCAAGCCGGTCATCGCCATGATCGACGGCTTCTGTCTGGCCGGCGCGCTGGAGTTGGCGATGTGCTGCGACATGCGCTTCTGCTCGGACGCCTCGACCTTTGCCGCGCTGGAGGCGCGCTTCTCTAACGGTATCGCGACCATGATCATGCCCTGGCTCCTCGGTCAGCGCTCGCGCATGCTGATCTATACCGGTGACACCATCGCGGCCGACGAAGCCTTCCGGCTTGGGCTGGTGGACAAGGTCTTTCCCAAGCCGGCGCTGCAGGCCGAGGTGACCAAGATCGCCAAGCGCATGTCGCGGGTTTCGCTGGAATGCCTGCAGTGGAACAAGCGCTCTATCAACCACGCATTCGAGACCATGGGGCTGCGCAATGCCATCATGTACGGGGCGGAAGCTTGCGCGATGATGGACTCGATTGGGTCTCCGGAGGCAGCGCAATTCGACTCGATACGGCGTGAACAGGGCATGGCCGCCGCGCTGAAATGGAGAGTGGAACAGTTTGCACCGTATGAATGAACGGCCGAGCATGTCACTGCTTGGGGATCGCGCCGTCATGACGGGCGCTGGTAGGATCCGAGGTTCGGTAAGGGGATAAAGCGCTCGCCCACGAACGGACATGAGGCAGCGTGCAGAACACGGTCAGTGCGCGGCCTTTGAGAGAACGCGCCATCTCGTATCGCCCCTGGCGTTGATCGCTCCTTGATCGCCTACGCCGCTGTTGAGCGCCCAGGCACCGCGCCGCGCTGGCTGCGCATTGGCGTGGTTTTCGACCGCGACGACAATGGCCTGAACGTGATGCTCGGTGTTCCTCCGCTCGCATCGTTGCAGTCGGCATGCGGCCGGCGAGCAGGTCGAGCTGGCATGTCGGCGGATCTCAGCTTCGCCGCGAGCAAATGACGGTCCCAGAACACGAACAGCGGCAGGTAGCAGTGGCAATCGTAGTAGCCATGGAGGAAGCGCCCCTCCTGGTGGCCGTGTAGCGGACTGTCAGTGGCATCCAGATCGATCACCATCACCGGCGGCGGCTTGCGAGCCGAGCCGAGCAACGTATTTGAGACGGTGGCGCTCGCCGAACCTGCACAACGAACTCAAGCCCCATTACAGCGACATCGGCCGGCCCTCGATCAATCCCGAGTTAAACATCCGGATACTCATCGCCGGCCGATGTTTGCGTCGGCTGTTGTCGATGCTACGGCCATTGCGTCACACGCCCCACCGGCTTCGCCACCCTCGGTCGAGTCTGCCGTGATCGAGGTCAGTAATCGCTGCGCCACGAAGCCTGTCGACTCCCGCAAAGGAATGGACGGGCTTGACGAGTCGCCTCAAGCGCCAGTTACGATTGCCTGCAAGAGCCCAAGGAAGACCGCATGAAGGTGGTGCACTGCGGGCGAAAAGCCTGCCGCGGAGGAAACCAGTGCATCTCTTGGGCGCGCTCTTGGCCGTGCTGTCGGCAGCGACCTTCGCGCTGACGAATGCAACGGGACGTCGGGGCGTGATCAGCGGCACGCCCGCGCAGGGCATGGTCATCAGCATGCCGGTGGGCCTTGCATGCTTTCTGGCACTCGCGCTCCTGACCGGCGCACTCGAGAACATCGGGCGCGTTACCGCCTTAGGCCTGGCCTCGCTTTCTGCTGCTGGCGTGCTTCACTTCGTCTTCGGCCGTTACTGCAACTTGCGAGCCACTCAGGCAGCGGGCGTCAACCTCACAGCACCCGTGATGCAGTTGAACTCCGCCGTCACGCTCGGCCTAGCCGTGATCGTCTTGCGCGAACCATGCACGATGCTCCAGCTCAGCGGCGCCGTGCTGATGGTCGTGGGTTCTCTCGTCACCCAGCGTGAGACGCATGAACGGGCTGCCGCAGGCCAGGCAATGGCCGTCCTTGAGTTCACGCCACGCGTCGCAGCGGGCTTCTTCTTCGCCTCCATGGCAGCGCTCGCCTATGGCACCTCGCCTATCATCATCCGCCAAGCGCTTGTCGACGCCGGGCCACTCGGCGGCCTGGCAGGCGGCTCGGTAGCCTACGGCGCGGCGACCATCGCCGTGGCTGCCGGGTTCCTCATCCCGTCGTTCAGGCAGAATGTCGTCACGGTTACCGCCGAGAACGCGCGCTGGTTCGTTTACTCGGGCGTCTTCGTTGCTGCGGCTCAGGGTTTTCTCTACTCCGCGCTCGCCGTGGCCCCGATCATGGTCATCGCTCCCCTGTTGCAACTCTCACTGGTCTTCCGCTTCCTCTTCGCGGCCATGCTCAACCCACACCACGAGGTCTTCGGCTTCCTCGTTGTCTTCGGCTCGGGCGTCTCGATCATCGGCGCGTGCGCGATCGCGATCGACACGCAGGTAATCCTCTCTGCGCTCGCCATCCCAGAGCCCGCCGCAACCTTCCTGCGTGCCCAGCTCTAGCCCGGAATATAGGGCGGGGACTTCATTACGGTCCTGCAGTTCGAGCTTGCCGTGCCAGTGCCCGGCCCATGACTTCGCGGTGCAGGGGAAGAGCGGCCGATCGGAGCCCCCGCCTTCCGGCTGCCTCTGTCTCGGCTGCTCCACGAACCGCGGCTGTCCTTGCAGCCTGGCTCTGGGTTCCGTCAGGAATCTCCGACCATTTCAAAGGAGGCGATACGTCACCGCCGTCGCAGGTGTACCTGACGGGAGTGGACGCGCCAGCCACGAAAGCCGGCGATCACAACCCCACGACCGCGGGTCATGCTTCGTGCCCATCTATTCACCGCAACCGGATCGAGGTTGGCCGCCTTGCGCACCGGATGAAAGCTGGTCCGACACCAGAAGATCACGCACCACCACCGCATCGTTGTGAGCTTCGTCACGTGCAGAAAACACGAGCGTGATTGGCCCCTGCAGCGCCAGCGCCCGCAGCCGCTCCAATTGCTGGCCAAATTGTCCCAGCTCCCGCAGGTATCGACGCCGGAACTCGGGCCAACGCGCCGGCTCATGCCCAAACCATTTCCGCAGTGCCGTGCTCGGAGCGATCTCCCTGAGCCACTCGTCGATCGCGGCATCCGCCTTCCTCAGGCCACGCGGCCATAGGCGGTCAACAAGGATTCGCTTGCCGTCGCCCGGTTCCGGCGGGTCATAGGCCCGCTTCAGCTTGACGTTGGCGACCAATTTCCTTCTTCTCACGATCCTGCTCCATGGGCTCCTCACTTTCGCTGACGCGCCGCCATGCGCGCGTAGACCTCCGGATCCCGCCGTTCCATGAACCGCTCGGGTGCGGCCAGCCTCTCAAAACCGTAGCGCTCGTAAAGCCCGTGCGCGTCGCCGGTAACGAGCACCCAACGCCGCAACTCCTGAAGCTCGGGATGCTCCGTGATCGCGGCCATAAGTGCCTTCCCGATTCCCCGTCCCTGGTGCGAGGGGTCAACGAACATGTCGGAGATATAGGCGAATGTCGCCCGATCGGACACCACCCTGCAAAAGCCGACCGTGGCGTCACGCTCGAGCGCACCGAAACACAGGGAGCCCCGCACCGCCCGGTCAAAGACGCTGCGGGGTATTTGCCCCGCCCAGTAGCTCTTCCGCGCGATCCAGTCGTGGACAAGGTCACAATTGATGCGGGAGAGCTCGGTGGTGATCTCAAAGGTGGAATCGTTCGACATGCCTCCGCCTCGTCTGTACGCCGACTACGACGCCATCGTCGACGCTGCATGCTAGGCCTGGAACCAATTGCAGAACGAGCCCGGACGCATCAAGCCCTCTTCTCCTACCCCGGGATACCCCAGGTCAAAGCCTAGGAGCAGCGGCATCAATCCAATTCGCCACCGTTTGCCTGGGCTCACGGAGGCCCCGGCTCACGCCTCGCGCCAGATGCTTCGACGTCCGGCTCTACCTTCCTTCAACTTACCGGCTTGCACCGCTTCCAGGTCTCCGGCGCGGAGGTTCCCCGCGTAAGCCGCACGGTCTCCTCATTGAGCAAGACCATCACGATCTGCGTCCCCGCACCCTCCTCGTTTCTTGGCACGACGTAAGTGAAACCGTGACGGCCGTAGTTGCCGGCAATGACATTGCCGCTCGGCGTCCTGATTTTGGGCCCGTCGATCTCAAAGTGCTTCGTGCCTGAACACCACTGCCCATCGATCGCGTCGGCACGCGCCGAATTTGCGCCGACAGCGAGCGCAACACAACCAAGCAGCAACCCACACCACGACGGAGAGACCATCGCTTTCCCCCAAAGTACGTGATCGCGCCGCGAGCGCCGGAAACTCTAAGACCGGCGCGTGCTCGCTTCGGCGCCGGGACGATCACGGCCTCCCGCCGCTATTGGGGTAGCCCTTCCACGGCAAACGCGCGGAACTTCGCATACTTGTCCCCGACCTCCCGCGCCTTTTTGTACTCGGCGGACGAGCGCCATTTCTGCGCCGCTTCAAGACTGTCCCACACTTGGATCGCGACCCGCGGCTTCGGTGGCTCGCCTTCGAGCGCCGTCACCTTTTGCCCGGCGGCAAGAAGCTTACCACCGGAGTTCTTGATCGTCGCCTGCGCCAGAGGCGCGTACTCTTTTGTGTATGCCTCAATGTTCGTCACATCGATCTCGGTGACGGTGTAGACAGGCGGCTTGCCTTGCGCGTGCAGACTCTGAACGACGACGGCCCCCAGCCCAAAGCCCACCATGGCCGCAAGCGCTGCTGCGTGCGTGCTCTTCATGACTTCCTCCCAAATGCAGTTGATTGCGAACACACTGTGCCCTTTGCGGCGCCTACTGACAAGTGCGCGCGGGCGGATGGGAGCGGTGCGGTAGCGCCTGCAAAGGTATCGGCGTCCTGGTATCCCGTCGTCCTGGCCTACCGACAAGCCGGAATGTTTGTGACCTACCTTCATGACTCCGATGGGCCAGCGTTTGCCGGCATGATGAATGCCATCCTGGACGGCCGCTCGTTCGTTGAAGCGGTCACGGTCGGTTACCACGAGGACATTCAGTCTCTTTGGAAAAAGTTCGCAGAGTTCAGTGTCGAGAGGCAATGATCACTCATGGTCAGAGCGCTCGTTTGTGAGTCATTTTGCCCAAGCGCGTGCGCACAAAAGTCAGGAAGCGGTCTGCAGACGGTGTCAGCGCGGCATCTCGGACACGCAGCGCCGAGACTACATTGCGAACGCTCCATCCGCGAACGCGGACGATATCCAATGAACCATTGTGCAGTTCTGCTGCGACAACGTTGCGACTGATGGCGGCAATTCCGTAACCTCTCTTCACCGCGTAAACGACGGCCTCGTTCGACGGCAGCTCGAGCCGGCGCCTTGGCACGATCCCAAGTCGCGCCAATCCTGCGTCCGACGAGATGCGGGTCGCCGCGCCTTCCTCACGCGAAATCCAGGTCACCTTTTCAAGGCTGTCGCGCGATGGCCGTTGCGGCACGAGCGCTGACTTGCCGACAATCACGACCTCGTACTCCAATAGAGGTTCAGTTTCGATCTCTGGCGCCGCGACGGCTCCTGCTGCGAAACCGAGCTCGGCGCGATGCGACCGAAGAAGCTCAACCGCCTCCACTGCTGTGCCTACTTGCAGGCCGACGCGCACTCCTGGATGCGAATGTTGAAACTCTGCAATCAGCTCCGGCAACACATATGTGCCGGTGAGCGACGACGCTGCGACCGCCACGGAGCCGGTGCCGCTTTCGCGGAATTGAGCTGCCCCTAGGTTGGCCTGCACAAGCAGAGCCTCCGCCCGCAGTACGCAGTTCGCGAGGAAATCACCCGCACTCGTCAGTGTCCCGTCTCGCCGACTCCGTTCGACCAACTTGAGCCCTAACGAGTCCTCCAACTCAGCGATGTGCTTCGAGATCGCCGGCTGGCTGACACGAAGCTCGGCGGCGGCCGCCGAGAACGACCTTTGCCGAGCAAAGGCGGCAAACGCGCGCAAACGTGCTTCCAATTTCATAACCTGAGCTTATACGAACTCGTCGCTTATGTATTTTTTTCTTCACCCGACGGTTGGTATGGTGACGTCGTCAGCCGAGCCCGTCCCTGCACCTCGGACTGACGCGAGCCAATGACTATCAACGACCAAGCGGTCCGATCATGCACCCTTTCATCTGCTCGGCGTGCGGTACGCAGTATCAACCATCCGCAGCCCCACCCGCGAGCTGTCGGATCTGCAGCGACGAACGTCAGTTCGTTCCAGCTTCGGGCCAGTCCTGGACCACGGTAGAGCGGTTGCGGAGCGCTCACAGCAACAAGTTCCGCCGCCTCGCCCTGGGACTTACCACAATCGAGACAACGCCTGCGTTCGGCATCGGCCAGCGCGCGTTCCTTGTGTGCACGTCGGCAGGCAACGTGTTGTGGGAATGCATTGCCCTCATCGACGATGCCACAATCGACGTGCTGAGGGGCCTTGGCGGCATCGCGGCGATCGCCATATCCCACCCGCACTACTACACCACCATGATGGAGTGGAGCCGTGCGTTTGGGGGCGTGCCGATCTATTTGCACGCAGCCGATCGGCAGTGGGTGATGCGCCCCGACCCTGTCGTGCAGTTCTGGGACGGGGATACCAGGACAATTGGGGCGGGCCTGACGTTGCTTCGACTGGGAGGACACTTTGACGGCGGTACCGTGCTGCATTGGGCGGACTGGAGCGAAGGTCGCGGCGTACTGCTCTCTGGCGATATCCTACAGGTGGTTCCGAGCGGGCACGTCAGCTTCATGTGGTCCTATCCCAACCTGATTCCGCTCTCCGCAGCCAAAGTGCAGCGTATGGCGGAGTTGCTGGAGCCGTTCGAGTTCGACGCAGTCTACGGCTCGTTTTCGGGCCGGGGGCAGATCGATGCAAACGGTAAACAAGTGGTCGCTACGTCGGTCGCGCGCTATATCACGCGGATCAGCGAAAAATAGCTCCAAATCCGTTTGGCCGCACAACTGCCGCGGTGGCGGAATACGCATGCTCGCCGCACGTCGGCAACGCGCAACCAAGACCAGCAAACACGCCGTGTGGCGCTATGATGCGCCCGCTGCAATCTATGGCCGAACCGTCTTGATCCGCGCCATCGACATCAAAACAACAGGAATCGATCCGGCCCGCGACGAGATCGTCGAGATCGCGAGCGTCGACATGGCGCTCGGCTCAGGTTTTCTGCTGGTGGACAGTGGGCGGTAGCGGCGGCGCTGGCGACGTCCCGACCCTGATCGAGGATCAATGCGATCACGCCTTGATCCCCAACAGCGGTGCTGGTTCGTGAACTTGGCGGCATGAGTGGGATCGCCCTCGGGCCAGCAGACGAGTTCATCCAATCCGAGCCGACCGCGGCGCCGTGGCGACGCTGTTGAAACTTGCCTCTCTCTGCCACCCGAAGCGGCACCAACTCCGGGTGAGGTCGAGGGCGTGCCGCGCGACCAACGGCATTCTCGGCGCAATCGGTTGCGCATCCAAAGCGAACAGTCCTTGAGTTCGACACATGCTCGCTGCATACAGGGCGCCGATTTGCGTTCGCGTCATTGTGCCTGCGTTGCTGGTCGGACCCTGCACGGTGAAGCAAGAGCACGAGAGAGAACTTGCGCGCGTCCTGGACGTTGCGCCTCCCAAAGCCTACGACCGCGGCGCCGACGGCAAGCGCTCCTGGTGGCTGAGAGCCCTGGAGCTGTTCGGGACCTTCAGGCGCCGGCACGGCGATACCCTCACCAGGGAAGACGTCGCCGAATACCGTAAGCAAAAGGCGCGGGAGGACCTCCCTGTCACCGACCCGGAGCGGCATCTCGGCCTGCGTGTCTCTCGACTGGAGGACATGGCCAAGGGCCTGGTGGTCGACGGCGACGTCGAGCTGAACGATCTCGGCGACCACATCGAGGTCAAGGATGACGAATACGGCGCTGAGCCCGACACCGGATACTCGATCCTGAGCCAGAGCGAGGCGCGCAACCACGAGCGCCCGAATCACCTGCGGATGTTTCAAGAGGGGTGGGAGCCGCGCTCGTTCCGGGACCGGGACGAAGACGAGGAGCACATCGCGCGGGTGCGCGACATGGAGCGCCGTAACAGGAGGGCAACGCAGGAGTTCCTCGGCCGCTGGAACGAGGCCGAGAAGGAGGCCCGCGCCGACCGCAAGAAGCGGACGGGGACCGACTGAAGATTTTTTCGCGGAAAGTGGAGGAATTCGGTTCCCCAAACGCGATAGGGAGTAGGGGCACAGTGTCCCCTCCGATTGCACCCCCGGAAATCGACCCCTCCAGCACCTAACGGCTTGGACAGAAATACCTTTTTAGTTCGCTCCGACTTGTATGGGCGGCCTGCCGGAACCAGGGCGGGCCGCGCTCGCTGTCGTGCGCCGATCCACCGACACGGGAAGCGGAGCCATGGGCATCGATCGCGCCCGGGCCGACAGGGCGTCCGCGCCGTTGTCGCGTTCGCGCTGGGACGGCGACCACCCTGCGCGGACCCACCGCGCTACCTCTTGGCTCTGCTTGGCACAAACATGAACAGCGTGCCGATCCGCTCATAGCCCAGGCGCGGATAGAGAAGCGCTCCGGTGTGGCTCGCGGTGAGCACCGAGCATTTCGAGCCGCGAGCGCGATCATCGCGCAACATGCGGGAAAGCAACGCTTGCCCGATGCCGCGTCGACGGTGCGAGGGATTGACGTACATGTCGGCGCACCATGTCGCCCCCGCGGCGTCTACGCTTCGGACACGGCCCACGATCGCCTCGCCATCGAGGGCCACATACTGGCGGAACGGCGCATCAGGCGCGAGGAGCTCGCTCGCGATTGGGCGGGTCCGCGTCATCTTGCCGAGCCGTGCCGCCATCTCGGGTGTCGTCACCCGCTCGATCGGCATGACCGATGCAGGCCTGGGAATGCGCGCCAGCCCGTGAATGAAAAAACCTTCGGTCGCAAGCAGGCGATAGCCGAGCGCCTTATAGGCGGTTCGCGTGGGTGCGTCGGGCTCCCCTTCGGCGAGCATCGTACACACGAAGAAGCGTCCTCGCGTGTGCCGTCGTGCGATGGCGTCTACCTTGCCGGGGTCTTCTCGGTAGGCAATCCATTCCTCTTTGCGATAGTCGTGCGGATTCTTGCGGGGCGCATCCCGCATCACCCACAGCCGCCCGTCGCGCGTGGCCTCATAGGGATGCGTGCGGCTCCTGCCGGCGCTGTGCCCGCGCACGAACACCTCGATGGCGAATTCGATCGTGAATTCCCGGCTCTTCATCGCAGGCGGGAGAGAAGAGCAATCGTCAACAAGCTTCACTCCTCCAGACCTGCTTTGCGCAGGCCTTCGACGAACAGTTCCATCAGCTCGGGCGTCTGGTAGGGGACATTGTTGCGAACCCAGTCGATTGTCAGTGGCGGACGATGGGTCCGGCGGACGGTCGACAGAAATGCGCGCGCTTCCTGGAGTCGGCCAGATTGGGCCAGGCTGGCACAGTGCAGCCGCTGCGCTCCCTGGAATCCCGGCCGCAGACGCAGGTTGTCTTTGGTCAGGCGCACAGCTTCATCGAAACGGCGCGCCGTATAGTGCGCAATGGCCATCCCGCCGAGGAAGCGTGCCATCTCCGGATCGAGCGGGCTCAGCCGCATGGCGATTTCGCCATGCTTGATGGCTTCGTCTGAGTGTCCGGCGAAGGCGAGACCATGGCTCAAATGCCCATGAGCTGCGGCCGAGCTCGGCGTGAGAGCTACGGCCTTCCGAAACGCTGCGAGCGATTCCTCGGTCCGCCACTGCATCATTGCAGCGTAGCCCAAGGCGGAGTAGCCCCATGGATTGCGGTCGTCGAGGGCGATGGCGCGCTCCGCGTGCCGGCGGCCGATAGGCACGCACTCGGCCCGGTCCACCCACCCCATGTGCGCTGCGAAGACCAGGGCGAAGCCCATGAGCGCTTGAGCCGGCGCAAAATGCGGGCTCCTTTCGAGGGCCTGCTTCAGGCTCGCGACGGAGTCGTCGTAGTCCTCTTTCGTCAGCCGCCAGAATTCGCTCTGGGCGCGTGCGACGAGCTGCCAGGCGTCGAGGTCCGCTTCCGAGAGAAAGGCTGCGCGGCTGCCCTCAGCGGCCAGGAGATGCGGTTCAACGGCAGCCGCCACGCTGCTCGTGATCACATCCTGGACGGCGAAGATCTCGCCCGCATCCCTGTCATAACGCTCGGCCCATTGATGGACGCCGGTGGTGGCATCAACGAGCTGCGCATTGATGCGCATCCGTTGGCCCGATCGCCGGACGCTGCCTTCGAGGACGTAGCGGACGCCAAGCTCCTGCGAAATCTGTTTCACGTCGACGGCCCGGTCTTTGTATGCGAAGGCGGAGTTGCGGGCGATGACGAAGAGCCAGCGGATGCGGGCGAGCTCGGTAATGAGGTCCTCGGTAATGCCGTCGGCGAAGTGGCCCTGGTTGCGATCCGGGCTCATGTCCGTGAACGGGAGCACCACGAGCGAGGGCTGCTCCGGCGGCAGGGGCAACCGGGATACGCCTGTCCCGGGCGCCGAGGGAGACTGGCGCGGGCTCTTGTCGGCCAAGGTGCCGACGAACCGGAAGCCTTTTCTTGGGAAGGTTCGAATGAGCTTCTGGTCTTCGCCATTGTCGCCGACCGCCGTTCGCGCGGCATTGATGCGGTTGGCGAGCGCGGAGTCGGACACGATGCGACCGTGCCAGACCGCGGCGAGAAGGTCGTCCTTGCTGACGACGCGGTCTCGGCTCCGGATCAGGTAGAGCAGCAAATCGAACACTTGCGGCTCGATAGCGACCGGCGCACCGGCGCGGCGGAGTTCGCGCCGCTCCACGTCAAGCGCACAGTCGTCGAACAGCCATAGCGTCACGCCAAGCCTCCGGCTGAGTGCGATTTTGCCCCAAATGGAAAATGAATGAAATCCTGAGCTCAGAGTGATGGCTTCCTCAAGACGGCCTCCGCGCCCCCTTCCATGATCGAGGGCAGCAGCACAGGGCCCAGACCAGGTCCTGGAAGACCAACAAGGCGGAGGAAAACATGCTCAACGGCCGATGTGGGACAGCGTTGGCCTTTTACCTGGCGGGTGCGGTCGTCGCGAGCGCCCCGCATATTGCGATGGCCGACGAGGTAATCGACTGGGGCGCGAGGGGGGTGGCCATCGGGGCGGAGAAACAACTGCCGAACGCTCGGTTCACGCGCGGATTGGCGATGATGCACGTTGCGATGTTCGAGGCGGTTAACGCCATCGACCGACGCTATCGGTCTTATCGCCTCGACCTCCAAGGCGACGAGGGCGCGTCAAGACATGCGGCCGCCGCAACAGCGGCCCATGGGGTGCTCGTCAGTCTCTTCCCGGAGGAAAGACCTAAACTCGACCAGGCCTTGCAAGCGTCTCTGGCTGCCGTCGGCGATGGCGAACAGAAGGCCAAGGGCATCGAGCTCGGCAGGAAGGCCGCAACGGGGATCATTACCCTGCGCGAGGGGGACGGCAGCAATGCCCAGGAGAGTTATCGGCCGTTCACTCGACCGGGCGTCTACGTACCAACGGCATTGCCGATCGAGAGCACGAGCGGCCTGATCAAGCCGTGGGTCATGCAGAAGGGCTCGCAATTCCGGCCCCTGCCGCCGCCTGCGCTCGATTCGGAGGTGTGGACCCGCGACGTCAACGAGATCCGTGAGATCGGAGGCGCCCGCAGCAAGACCCGCACGCCCGAGCAAACGGAGATTGGCCGCTTCTGGTTCCTGACCGGTCCAAAGTCCTACACGCCACTCGTGCAACAGGTTGCCGAGGCGAAAAAGATGGACCTCGTCGACTGCGCGCGGCTCTATGCGCTTGTCTCGATGGCAGCCAGCGACGCATTCATCGCCGTCTTCGATGCTAAGTATGCGTACAACTTCTGGCGGCCGATAACGGCGATCCGCAACGCCGACCTCACGTCGAATCCGGCGACACCGCGTGATCCATCGTGGTCTCCCCTAGGTGTAACGCCGCCGCATCCGGAGTACCCGTGCGCGCATTGCATCGTCGCCGCCGCAGTGGCCGAGGTGCTGCAGAGAGTGGCCGGGAACGACCTTGGGGAGCTGACGCTCACGAGCTCCCTGGCCCCCGGTGTCACCCGGAAATGGAAGCGGCTCGAGGACTACAGCAACGAGGTTGCCCTGGCGCGTATCTACGCCGGGTTCCACTATCGCTTCTCCACCGAGGCGGCGAAGTCCATGGGGAGGAAGATCGGCGAGCTGGCGGTTACCACGCAGTTGCAGAGTGCGGCTGCGCCAAAGACTGCAAAGCAATGAGCCATCCCTGGCCTTGGTGGTGCATCTCGCGCCATCGAGGCAACGGGGCGCGTTTGCACGGGCCATCTCGGGTGTCGGTCATAACCCGTGAACAATGACGTTGAAGCCCTCGCCGGACGTGGGCGGCACGAAACAGCTCATCAACTGATCGTCGGTTGCCTCGTCGACCAGATAGGGATGCTCGCCGCTCTCATTGCGGCCATGTTGGCCGTCTCGTCACGAATTGCTATTGGATGGGGCCTTGTCAGCCTGCGCGACGCGCCGTGGACGTACGTCCTCGGTGCGGCCGGACGGGCTTCGCGCGAGCTCGCGGGGCCACGCGGCTCCGTCCCTGTTCGAGACCGATATGAGACTTCGCAGATACGTATTCGGCACGGGCATCCTGCTTGCCTCCGGGGCCGCGGCCTTTGCAGGATACGTGGCGTGGCTGGGGATCGACAGCGGCCGACCGAGCACCTGCTACGGGAGCACGGTTGGCGGAAGCCTCGATGGCGGACGGCGGCTTCCGTACGCGGGCGAGAACTATCGAGCCTACTCGATGCTCGGCTTTCTGACGGGCCGGACATTCGTGCACGCCACAGTGCGTGATGCGATGCGTGAGGCCTACGCGGAGGTTGGCAAGTCTCATCCCGAGTTGCGCTTCGTCTACGGGGAGAGTGCGTGGCCGTGGGGAGGCCGGTTCTGGCCCCACAAGACGCATGCGAACGGCACGGCGGCCGATTTCTTCGTGCCGGTCCGAACCCTCGACGGCAAGGTCTCAGAGCTGCCGACGGGGGTATTCAGTCTGTTCGGCTACGCGGTGGACTTCGACAGGGCGGGACGGTCGGGCTCACTGAAGATCGACTTTGAGGCGATGGCGCTCCATCTCCTGGCGCTCGACCGCGCAGCGCGTGCCCACGGCATCGGCATCCGTCGCGTCATTTTCGATGTCAATCTGCAGCCAAGTCTCGCAGCGACCAAGCCGGGATCAGAAGCGATGCGACGCCTTGTGTTCAACCGGCAGCAAGCCTGGGTGCAGCACGACGAGCACTACCACGTGGATTTCGGCGTGGCGTGCCGCTGACGGGATTGCCGGCGCATCCATCGAGTCCTCGAGGCGCATGTGTGCCCCTGAGCCTTGCGCTACCCTCGCGAAACCGCCGTGCAAAGCGGCTGCTCAAAGTCGATGCCCAGTGGCAAACCGTTGCGCGGGATCGACGCGATCCGCAAATGATGAGGCGGCAATTGTGCTGTCCGCAACGCAAACCTTCTGCCGGTTCCCGCCGCGATGCGCACGTCCGCTTGAGTTTTCCTCGCAATGCATGTGAGAACTTCTTGGTTGTCCAAGCAGACGCTCCTCTCCACATCCTGGATGCGCTGGCAAGCGATGCGACCAACGTGGAGGAGAAACATGAGCCTGCAACAAGCTACCGAGAATGCGCGGCCGTGGGTCAAGGCCGAGCTGAACTACCTCGCGGCCACGAGCCAGAAGCCGCGCACCTACACCTTCGAGCCTCCCGCCGGCGTGCCGCGCACCACAGCCGTCAGCGACCCTCACGAGGTCGTCATAACCGATGCGCGCCGGGTGCTCGCGGAATTGACGCTCGATGAGAAGGGCTTCGGCCTCGTGCATCACAAGAGCGCCGTCCGCGACTTCTACGACGATGAGGAGGTCAAGCGGATTTACTACCCTGAGGCGGAGCGGCTTCTCGAAGCTCTGACCGGCGCCGACAGGGTCCACGTCTTCGATCACACCGTGCGCCGCCGCGTGCCTGGCGGCGAGGACCGCAGCGCCAATGCCCCCCGTCAGCCGGTGCCGCGCGTGCACGTCGATCATACGGCCAGATCCGGGCCGCAGCGCGTGCGCGACCTGCTGCCCGACGAGGCCGAGGAGTTGCTGCGCGGGCGCGTGCAGATCATCAACCTGTGGCGGCCCATCCGCGGGCCCCTGCGCGATGCGCCGCTCGCCGTCTGCGATGCGCAGACCGTGAAGCCCGAGCAGCTCGTTCCGTCCGACCTCGTCTACCCGCAGCGGGTGGGAGAAACGTACTCGGTGACTTTCGATCCCGCTCACCGCTGGTTCTACGTGCCGCAGATGCAGACCGACGAGGTGCTGCTGCTGAAGTGTTATGATTCCGAGACGGATGGCCGCGCACGCTTCGCTCCGCACACCGCCTTCACCGACCCGACCACGCCGGCCGACGCCCCGCCGCGCGAGAGCATCGAGCTGCGCACGCTCGTGTTTCATGCCACGTGAGCGGAAGACGGCAACGGCGTGCAAGAGGACCGCATGTCGCTTGAGCCGGCCTGCAGTTCGACGCGCGTCATACGCTTGCTTCGCTCAGGGGCTTGTCCAGCGCGTTGCGCAGGCAATCGATGATCGCGCGGCCGCTGAACGGCTTGATCAGATAACAGATCGCGCCCGCCTCGAGCACTTGATCGCGCACCCGATCCTCCGGAAAGGCGGTGATGAATATGATGGGAATGCGGTAGCCCTGCCTGAGAAGCTCGCCCTGCAAGTCGACGCCGCTCATTGATCCCAAGGTGTGTTTGCTGCACAATTCCGGAAGGTTCTGCTCGCCCAGCCGGACCTCCTGCTCGGCACGTTGCAGCGCCTTGTTGGTCTGCTCGAGGTCCGCCACCGCCAGCTGGAGGTTGTCGCGTGCGCGCCGCAGAGAAGCGGCCGCCGACCTATGCGCCGCGCTCAGCAGAACCACAAAGCCCGCAGCCGCGGCGAGCAGGATGACGCGCGGAACGTCCTTGACGGGGACGTAGAGCGAGTAGATCGGCGGCACGAAATAGTAGTCGAAGGCCAGAACGGACAGCCCGGCTGCGAGCCAGGCCGGTCCAATGCCGGCGAACCATGCAACGAACATGATGCCGCAGAGGAGCAACGACACGATCGGGTTCGTGTCGAGGATGTCGGCGAAGAGGCGCGCGGCAGCTACTGCCAGCGCGACTACCAGGACGGCGACGGCGTAGCCTCCGCCCGCGGACGGCCTGGGCAAGCGCAGAGGACTGGGCGTCATGACTCCTGCCTCCCGAGGCAGCTGCGCCGGCGCTGCCGCTCGCGCCGCGCCCGCCTGCCGCGGTCACCCGAACGGGTCGGCGGCACGCTACCGAGGGACCGGCTCGCCGACCTGCGCATGTGCGCATCAGCAAACGAGAAGCGCAGGCTCGGCAGCGTCCCATGGTCGCCAACCTCGCAAGCTCATGCAACGGTCCGATGGTATCGGCTCGGCGTGAACCCGGTCGCCTTGCGAAACGCCGCCGTGAACGAGCTGGTGTCGCTGAAACCGAGCGCCATGCCGATCTCGGTCACGGAGAGGGGGCGCCTCTCCAGCAGCACCTTGGCGCGCTCGATGCGCAACCGCGTGTGATACCGGTGCGGGGGCACGCCGAACGACTGCTTGAAGGCGCGGCAGAAGTGATAGGGGCTCAGCCGCGCGAGCTTCGCCAGCGTGGCAAGCGGTATGTGCTCGCCCAGATGCTCCTCGATGTAGGCGGTGACGGTGCGCTGCTGCCACGCCGCCAGCCCTCCGCGGGCCTGCGGCTCGACATGGTCGGCTCCGCGATCGACGCGTGCCAGCTCGTGCACCAATACGACGCCCAGCGCCTCGAGATAGAGCTGGTTGTCGGAGGTCGGCACCTCGAGCAGCCGCTTGAGCTTGAGAAGCGTGCCCCACAGGGCCTGATCCTCGAAGAACAGGCGCGGGGCGAACGCCATGTCGGCGGGTCCTGCCGAAGCGGGGTAGGCAAGCATCTCGCGCGGATCGAACTGGATGAGCAGCAGCCTGATGGGCGTGCGGGGATCGTGCCACTCGTGATACTCGTGGCCGGCGGGCACCACCGTGAGCTTTCGCGCCAGGTCGCGGCGCGTCGATCGAGGCAGCCCCTCCACCAGCGTCTGCGGACTTCTCGATCAACACATTAGGTTCCGCCACCGCTCCGGCAACGCTGCAGCTTCGGCAGCGATCCTGCAGGCGATCTCCGATCCCTAGCGCACTTCAGTGGAGAGCCCGAGCCGATCGGCCATCCGTACCAGCTCGGCAAGAGACTTCGCCTGCATCTTGCGCATGACATGACCGCGATGGACCTTCACGGTGATCTCGCTCAGTCCGAGGTCGCCTGCGACGCGAAGTCGTTCTACCAGGAGCTCGATCGCGAGAGCCACTGAGGCAGCCAAGGCTCGGGGCCACCGTCCCGGGCCTGCTCCGGAGCACGGGGAAACCGCGGTGGGGCTCGTCAGTGCCGCGGCCGTTGCACCGGTCTAGCCTCGATCTCGGCACGCCGCCGGGCGGGCTCACGATTGCGCAAGAACGAACCAGGCGGAGCAAGGCGGCGGGAGCGGACAGGGGCCGCGCGCATTCGGCTGGCCGCCTCGTCAGGGGGTCCGCATGCGCCATCTCGTCAAGCTGATCGCTGCATTGATCCTCATGGGGTTTGCCGGCATTGCCGCCGCCGCGCTGATCCTCGGCACCGGCCTGCCGTCCGGCATGGGCCGCGACAAGGCCGGCAGCCTCGATGAGGCACGCACCACGTCGGCTTGCGGCGCTGCGCCGAGCGGTGCCGTATCCGGATTCGTCACGGAGGTCGCGGCCGCCTGGCCTGATCTGTCGGCCTGGCCGCCCAATACAGCGCGGGCAATCCAGGCTCTCGACTCCGGACCTCGCTGGTTGCACAGCTAGAGCGGCAGTCGCTCCCAGCCTCAGTGTCGACGGCTCGATCGGCCTTGCCGCCCGGGCGACAAAATCACGCGTCGGCGCTTCACAGATTCCGCGAATTGGTCGAGCAGCCTGCGGCGCGGTCAGGATCATCGGATCTTCATGACAGCCACGCGCCTGCGCCACCGCGCGGCTCCTCCCACTCGACTGGGGAGCGCCGCGCCGACGGTCGAATGACGCGGAGACTTCAGATTGTAACATTGCGTTACAGAACGGCGCTTTGCTGCCGCCTCGGCGACCCCCATAACGGAAGGGCACCCTTGCGGCTCCAGGAGATGTAGGTGGCCCGCTCGCAGCACATCCTCGTCGCCGACGACGACGGCAAGCGGATGCTCGACCTGCCTGCGTGCGGCAGTATCGACCACCTGACAGGCGCGACTTTTGCCGCGCGCCCCTCACTGCCGTGGACGCCCGCGAGAAAGCCGCTTCAGCATCGCCGTCTCGCGCGCCCATTCCCTGAACGGTTTCGCCGGCGTTCCGCCCATGCGCTCCCCGGGCGGCACATCGTCCTTCACGTGAGCCATTCCCGCGATCTGGGCGCCGCTGCCGACCTTGACGTGTCCTACCACCCCGGAGTGCGCGCCCATGACTACGAAATCGCCGAGCTGCGCCGATCCGGCGACGCCTGATTGCGCGACGATCACGCAGTGCTTGCCGATGACGACATTATGCGCGATCTGGACCAGGTTATCGATCTTGGTTCCGGACCCGACGACGGTGTCGCCGAGCGCCCCGCGATCCACGGTGGAGTTCGCGCCGATCTCCACGTCATCGCCGATGATCACGCGGCCGATTTGCGGGATCTTGATGTGGCCCTCGGGCCCCATGGCGAAGCCGAACCCATCCTGCCCGATGCGCACGCCGGCATGCAGGATGACGCGATCTCCGATGAGGGCGTGCGTCACGCTTGCACCCGGTCCCACATAGCCGTCACATCCGATGTGGACGCGGTAGCCGACGACCGCGCCGGCGGCGATGGTCGTGCCGCGGCCGATGCGGGCCTCGCTGCCGACGACCGCGCCGGGCTCTATCGTGACGTCGACGCCGATCTCGGCGGTCGGGTCCACCAGGCCAGCGTCCAGCCGGGAGGGCGAGGCGGCCGCTGCCTTGGGGTGACGCGCATCGGCGTAGAAGAGCTGCATTGCCAGCGCGAAGGCGCGGTAGGGCTGACGGCTTGCAAGTGCCACGGTCGCATCCGGCACACGCGGTACATTGTCCGAGGAGACGAGACAGGCCGCGGCTCGCGTTCCCGTCAGCAAGGCCAGATATCGGGGGTTGTCGCAGAACGAGAGATCCGCGGGGCCTGCAGCGTGCAGGGCCTTCACGTCCTCGATGAGAGTGTGTCCGTCGACACCCTGCGGGGTCTCCGCCCCGACCCTGCAGGCTATTTGCGACAACGGGAACGGCCCCCCGCGTGTGAAAAATCCCGGATGTTCCACGCGCTGCTCCCTTCTCTTTGTGCCCCTGGTCGCGGGGCCGACTTCCCGTGCTGCCGGAAAAGCTCCCCGGTGTCTACGAGGAACAAGGCCGCGGGCGCGTGAATGCCCCTTGTGTACTGCATTTCAGAATTTCGTCGAGGCGCAGGGGGCCGAGCGGAGAGTTCGACACCAAACCGAAACCTATTGAAGCGCGCACGGCCGCCTGGTCGCCGAGGGCAACGCCGTAGCGCCGGAACGAGGCGGCGGGATTTCGCATGCGTTGCAGCACGCAACAGCGTGTTGCGCCGAGGCCTGCCGCGCCGACGAAACGGGCTCGTGCGCTGCCGCGCCGATCGGGCCATGCGCCGGGCTGCAAGGCAGCGGGAGCCCGGCTGGCAGGCGATTGGACCGCCGGGGCTCCCGGAGCCGTCGGCACGCTCGATGTGACGGCATGATGCGTGGCGACAGCTTAGTCGTGAAAACGGGCTGATCGCCGTCATATTCCTTTCGCGGGGTGGGCCTGTGGATCGGCGGTCCGGCGGGGCTCGCAGCCAGCAGCAAAGACCCGGCGAGAAGGTTGGCAACCGGAACCCGCCGGGCCGGGCTGCTCCGCCGGATGCAGAAGGCGGGGCAGCCTGAGGAGCAAACGGCTGAACAGTGGACCTATTCCTGACGGCTTGCGCGCCATCGCCAGCGAGCATTCGCCGCGCGGAATTGGCGTGACGCCCACGGACACGTGCAATGCGACCGAGGATGGTTCCCATGGAGCGAGCGCGCGGAGGCGGCGTGCACGGCGGTCCTTATCACTAAAATTGACATAATTGCGTGCGCTGATGACGCGTGCGGGGAATGATCGTGTACTGGGGAAGATCATGCACCGGTTGCCTCTCGCCGTGATTCTGTTCGTGTCGGCATCCGTTCCTGCATTGGCCGACAGCGGACAGGATTGCTACCAGCACAAAGACCCGCAGGTCAGGATCAAGGGTTGCTCGGACATCATCCAGCGCAACCCCAATGACGCCACCGCCTACCACAATCGCGCGGTTGCGTACGGACTGGCGGGGGACATCGACAAGGCCATCGCCGACTACACCAAGACCATCGAGATCAAGCCGGATAACGCAACTGCCTACGACAATCGCGGTCGCGCGTATGCGAGCAAAGGCGACTACACGCGCGCCCTGGATGACGAGCTGAAGGCGAGCGAGCTGATCTCGAAGGCCGCGGCGCGGCCGGCTACGGTCGCACCCAAGCGCGCCGACACGGCTGCAGCCGTCGCCAAGGGGCCAAAGCCGGGGGCCGCCGTCCCCGTGCCCCCGAAGACGGTCGCGGTCACGCCCATACCCGCCGCTCTCGCCAAGGAGATTCCCGACGACGCGCGGCCGGCCTGGCGATCATTGATCGACAAGAGCCTGAACTAGGGCTGCGGGCTCGGCGCAAAGAGCTCGCGCCGACTCCGGTCTGCAACGAGCCTGGCGAGGCCTGCGAGCAGCGCGTCCACGTCCTCGTCCACGCTGTAGGGCGCCAGACTGGCGCGGGCCGCACCCTCGACACGGAACGCGTGCACCAGCGGCTGCGCGCAGTGATAGCCGCCCCGCAAGGCCACGCCGCAGGCGTCGAGAGCGCGGCAGACCTCCTCGGCGGAGACGTTCTCGACCGCGAACGACACCACGCCGCGCCGGTCGTGCGTATCGAGCGGTCCCAGCACCCGCACGCCTGCAATCGATGCCAGGCCGTCGAGCAGCCGGCGTGTGAGCCGGAGCTCGTGCGCGCGAATTGCGCGCCAATCGAGCGCCTGCATCCAGTCGAGCGCGGCACCGAGGCCAATCGCCCCGGCGATGGGCGGCGTGCCGGCCTCGAAGCGCCGTGGCGGCGCCCGGAAGGTGGCCGTCTCCAGCGTCACCTGCTCGATCATCTGGCCGCCGGTCATGAACGGAGGCATCGACTCCAGGAGCTCGCGGCGGCCCCACAGCACCCCGATGCCGGTCGGACCGTAGGTCTTGTGGCCGGAGAAGGCGTAGAAGTCGACATCGAGCTTGCGCACGTCGAGCGGCCCGTGCGGAGCGCGCTGGGCGCCGTCCAGCATGATCTTGGCACCGACGGCGCGCGCTGCCGCCACGACCGCGGCCACGTCGGTCACCGCGCCGGTGACGTTCGAGCAATGCGTGAGCGCGACGAGACGGCAGCGCTGCGTGAGCTCGGAATCGAGCCAGGCGAGGTCGAGGCGCCCGTCACTGGTCATGGGCAGGAAGCGCAGCACGACACCGCGCTCGGCGGCGAGCCGCTGCCAGGGCACCAGGTTGCTGTGGTGCTCCAGCACCGAGAGCAGGATCTCGTCGCCGGGCCCGAGGTGGGCGCCATAGCAGCGGGCGAGCAGGTTGATTGACGAGGTGGCGCCGTAGGTGAACACCACCTCGGAGGGAGAACGCGCGTGCAGAAACCGCGCGACCCGGGCGCGTGCCTCGTCGTAGGCGTCGGTCGCCGCACGCGCCAGGCGGTGCAGGCCCTCATGCACGTTGGCGCGTGCCTGCAACTCGAAGCGATGCAAGGTCTCGAGCACGACCGCAGGCATTTGCGCGGTCGCGGCGTTGTCCAGGTAGTGGAGGCTCGGGTCTGCCAGGCTCGGGAACTCGCGCTTGAGCGCGGCAGCGTCGAATGGCCGATCCTGTCTGCTGGCCTTCATGTTCGCTCACACGGCGTCCAGTGATCTGCGGGCGACCGTGGCCGAGCTCGCGCCACCGGGCCTTGATATGGCGCAAGGTGGTTTCGCAGGCGCGAGCGGCCGACCCGCGACCGCCGCGCTCGTCCGAGGCCTGGGGCTCACTTCTTGCGGGCGAGGTCGTAGAGATAGGCGAGAATTGCCGCGACATCGTCGTCGGAGAAGCTGATCTGCGGCATCTCCTTGTGCTTGGAAACCACCCCTTCCGACAGCTCCTCCCGCAGCTCCCGGGTAGCGTACCGGCCATAAATGTCGCGCATGGGCGGCGCCGCCTCGAGCGGGCTCCTGCCGGAAACCTCGATGGAGTGGCAGCGCGCGCAGTGCGCCTGCAGGAGCGCCTTGCCTTGCGCTTCCCGGTCGGCGGCGAGCGCGGCAGCCGGCCAACAAGTCGCGAGCAGCAGGCCGGCGCAGACGCATCGGATCGGCATGAGAGGTTCTCCTGTTACGAAGTTCTGCCGCCAGCGGCCCGATCGACGAGGATGGGCTCCCGCGCAGCCTTGACCTCGTCGAGCCGGCCCGTGGGCGTGACGTGGGGCGCCGAGCGCAGGAGCTCCGGGGTCGCGCGCGCCTCCTCGGCGATGGCGTGCATCGCACGGATGAAGGCGTCGAGCGTCGGCTTGCTCTCGGTCTCGGTGGGCTCGATCATGAGGGCCTCGCGAACGATCAGCGGAAAATAGTTGGTCGGCGGATGGAAGCCGTAGTCGATGAGGCGCTTGCTGATGTCGAGCGCGCGCACCGGTGAGCCCTCCACGTGGCCCTCGCAGACGAATTCGTGCATGCACGTTCGATCATGGGGAACCCTATAGCAGTCGCGCAGGCCGACGCGCAGATAGTTGGCATTGAGCACCGCGTGCATGGCGCTGTCGCGCAGGCCCTCGGCGCCCAGCAGCCGCAGATAGGCGTAGGCGCGCACCAGCATGCCGAAGTTGCCGAACCAGGAGGCCACGCGGCCGATCGATCGGGCGGGCGTTTCAAGTGCGAACGCAGGATCCGGCTGCCCCGCGATCGGGGGCGATGCCGTGACGATGGGGCCGGGCAGGTAGTCGACGAGGCGGCGCGCGGCGCCGACCGGGCCCGAGCCGGGTCCGCCGCCGCCGTGCGGGGTGGCGAAGGTCTTGTGCAGGTTGTAGTGCATGAGGTCGACGCCGAGGTCGCCGGGGCGCACGATGCCCATGAGCGCGTTCATGTTGGCGCCGTCGCCATAGACGAGCCCGCCGCAGCCGTGAATCAGCCGCGCCACCTCCCCGATGTGCTCCTCGAAGAGACCGAGCGTGTTGGGATTGGTGATCATGAGCCCTGCCACGCGATCGGTGCACGCCGCGCGCAGCGCCGCGATGTCGATGTTGCCCCGCGCGTCGGAGGGAAGCTCGACGGCGATGAAGCCGGCCATCGTCGTCGACGCCGGGTTGGTGCCGTGCGCCGAATCGGGGATCAGGATCTGGTCGCGCCGCTGCTCGCCGCGGTCGGCATGGTAGGCGCGGATCATGAGCAGCGCGGTGAGCTCGCCGTGCGCGCCGGCCGCGGGCTGGAGCGACACGCCGGCGAAGCCGCCGATGTCGGCGAGCCAGGCCTGCAGGCGGTGCATGAGCGCGAGGTTGCCCTGGACCTGCTCGGCGGCCAGAAGCGGGTGGGCCTCGGAGAACCCCGGTAGGCGGACGATCTCCTCGCAGATCTTGGGGTTGTACTTCATGGTGCACGAGCCCAGCGGGTAGAAGCCGCTGTCCACCCCGAAATTGCGCTGGGACAGGCGCAGGTAGTGGCGGACGACGTCGAGCTCCGACAGCTCGGGCAGGCCGTTGTCCGTGCGCAGGGCGCCGTCCGGCAGCGGTTCCGGCGGCACGTCCAGCGCCGGAAGCTCGAAGCCGCCGCGGCCCTCGACGCTGATCTCGTAGAGGGTGGGGACGCAGACCGCACGGTCCGGCAAACCATCCGGGGCGAGATCGGCGGCACGTATCGGCGGTGTTTCCATGAGCGCTTCCTGCAATCTGCCTACCGGATGGCTGCGCGCAATCCATCGACCAGACGGTCGATGTCCGCTCTGGTAATTGTCTCCGTCACGGCGATGAGGGCGTGTGAGGAGAGGCCCTCGTACGCCTCGCCGAGGTCGAAGCCGCCGACGATGCCGAAGTCGTTCAGGAGGATCTCGTTGACCTGCCGGGTCGGCCTGGGCAGCTGCACGACGAATTCCTTGAAGAACGGCCTGCTGGGCGCCTGCGGGTTGATGGTGACGCCCGGAAGCCTGGCGATCTGCGCCGCCGCGTAGTGGCTCTTGTGGTAGCAAAGCTCGGCCACGTGCCGCAGGCCCCGCTTGCCCAGGGTCGCGAGGTAGACGCTGGCGGCGAGCGCCCCCAGCGCGGCATTGGTGCAGATGTTGCTCGTCGCCCTTGCCCGGCGAATATGCTGCTCGCGCGTGGCCAGCGTCAGCACGTAGCCGCGGCGCCCCTTGGCATCGGTCGTCTCGCCGACGAGGCGTCCCGGGAGACGGCGCACCAGCTCTCGGCGTGCGGCAAAGATGCCGAGCGACGGTCCGCCGAAGGTCGGCGGCAGGCCCAGGCCCTGGCCGTCGGCGACGACGATGTCGGCACCGCTGGCGCCGGGCGGCTCGAACAGGCCGAGCGCGATCGGATCGGTAGCCACGACGAGCAGCGCGCCAGCCTCGCGGCACGCCGCGGACATCTCTCGGAGGTCCTCGAACTGTCCGAGGAAGTCGGGCGACTGCACGACGAGCGCGGCGGTATCGGCATCGACCAGTGCAACGAGCCGCCGCGTGGGACACGACGGCCCCGCATCGTCGCCGACGATCTTGGCGGACGTGCCGGCCAGATAGGTCCGCACCACCTGCCGCCGTTGCGGATGGACCGTCGGCGACACGACGATCCTGCTGCGGCGGTGCGAGGCTGCGGCGAGAGACAGCAGCACGGCCTCGGCGAGAGAGGTGGCCCCATCGTAGTGGCTGGCGGTGCTCACCTCCATGCCCGTGAGCCGGCAGACCATGGTCTGGAACTCGAACATCGCCTGGAGCATGCCTTGGCTGATCTCAGGCTGATAAGGCGTATAGGAGGTGGCGAGCTCACCGCGCTGCAGCACATAGTCGACGGTCGCGGGGCGGTAGTGGCGGTAGACGCCGGCGCCGAGGAAGCAGGGGCGATCCTGCAGCGCGATGTTGCGTGCCGCCAGTGCGCGCATCTCGGCGGCAAGCTCCGGCTGCGACACCGGCGGCGGCAAGCCGAGGGCGGGGAAGCGCCGTTCGTCCGGGACGCCCTGAAAGAGATCCTCGAGGCGCTCGACGCCGATCGCGCGCAGCATCTCGGCGCGCTCGGCATCGGAATGTGGAATGAACCCCATTGCTCAGGTCCTCAGCACATCACTGGATCACACCGCCACCTTCACCAGCCTCTGCCGGCGGTAGCCGACGATGACGGACAGGTAGCCGGCCGCCGTCATCTCGGCGTCGAGGCTGGGATCGCCGGTGTCGAAGCGCAGCACAGGCGTGCGCGCGAGCTTGGCTGGGGTCGCCGCCACGATGATGTTGGAGGGGCCGATGCGGCGCAGCGCCTCGGGACTAAGCTGCAGATTGCCGCGGCCGAGCACGAACCCCTGGGCACCGATGGGGCTGAGAACGAGCTTGCAGCCCGGATGGCGCGCGAGAAGACAGAGGATGTCCCGCTCGCTCAGGTCGCTGCCTGCCAGGGCGCCGCCGACGATGGCGTCGATGCCCAGCAGGGTCTTGCGGACCCCGATTGCGCGGGCGGCAGCCTCGATCGTGCTGCCGGGGCCCAGGATGAAAAGCGTCTCGGGATCGCCGGCAATGATCTCGGCGAGATAGCTCGCGATCTCTGCCTTGGCGTCCACGTCCGGCGTCTCGAAGACGAGCTGCTTGGAGAGCTGCGTGTAGGCGGGCTCGAACGGCGTCAGGGCGGTATGAAACAGGCGCACCACCCATTCTCCGGCCCGGTATCTCTCCTCGTCGAGGTCCAGCACCTCGACCTCGGCCGGCCGAAGCTCACCTTGAAGGAAGCGCAGCACGATCTGTGCGGTCCGCGCCGGCGAGACGCCGAAGACGCCGGAGTACATCTTGACGCCTGCCGGGACGCCCAGAATGGGAAGACGCCGGTCGACTGCGTCGGCGATGTCGCGGGCCGTGCCGTCGCCGCCGCAGAAGAGGATGAGGTCCGCCCCGGCCGCGAGAAACGCCGCGGCGGCTGCCTTGGTGTCACGTGCGCCCGAGACAAGCCCCTGCCCAGGCACAGGCAGGATGCGCTCCGCGGCGAAGCCAGCCTCCGCCAGCACGTCGGCGCCCATCTCGCCCCTGCAGGTCAGCCAACGGATAGGCGGCGCGCCGGGGTCTCGGTCCAGGTGCTCTCGCAGCGTGCGGAGCATGCTCAGGGCCCGCAATCGGGCGGTCGGCTCGGCGCCGCGCCGCCGCGCCTCGGCCACCACGTCGTCCGTGCCCTTGAGCCCGACGCGTCCGCCCATGCCAGCGATGGGGTTCACCAGGAAGCCGACAACCGCCATCGCCGCCGCGCCGAGCGTCTTTCGAGACCGGGAGTTCAACGGCCGGCAGCATAGGGCGTCGGCGCGGCCAATGGTTGACCTCCGTCAATGCCCTGGCGGCATGGTTGGTGCGCGTCAGCGGCGGCCGCTCATGCGTATTGGGCGAGCCCGTGGCCGAACGACCAGTTCTCCTTGGGCACCTCGACAAGGCTGATCAACACGTCCTGCGGCCGGACGCCCGGATTGGCGCTCAGGGTCTCGGCGATGCGGGCGTAGAGCGCCTTCTTCTGCTCCAGCGTCCGCGTGTTGTTGGCGGTGATCTGGATGATGACGAGGTCGTCGCTCCGCTCGATGCCGAGGTAGCTCGCGCCGAAATCGAAGCTGGCGGCGTCGTGCTCGGTCACGGTCATGAACCGGTCGTCCTCGGGCACGTTGAAGGTCTCGCGCATGGCCGTGTAGATGCCGTCCATGATGGCGCGGCGATAGCTGGCGGTCTTGCCGCTGCGGAGCGAGATGCGTGTGAGGGGCATGGGACTACTCCTGGTATAGCGACTCGTTTGCTCGGTACACGGCTGCCAGATGGCGCTTGTCCCGATCATCCATCCCACCGCTAGCTGGGGTGTCCGTGGAAGGCTGGATCCTCGGGGCAAGCCCGAAGGCAGGCAGGTTCAGAACGTCGGCAGAGCGCGTAGCGCGACATGACACGCGGGGCGGTCGGTCCAATCTTACACTCATGGACGTGGTCCTCGGCCGAGGCTGCGACAGCATCAGCGATGTGCGCCGGCACGCGCCGTCGCCGCCGGCGCGAGCGACAGCAAAGTCACTTCTTGCGCGGGCCGGAGTACTGCTCGATCGGCGGGGTGCCGTGGGTGTGGAAGCTCTCGATGGTCTTGAGGCCCCAGGCCTGGCCTTTCTTGCGCTCGGCTTCCGTCCACACGATCGGCTGCCAGTCGGGGGCCAGAACGAGGCGTGCGCCTGCGTTTGCCACCTCCACGCGGTTGCCGCCCGGCTCGTAGACGTAGAGGAAGAAGGTCTGCTGGATGGCGTGCTTGTGGGGGCCGGTCTCGATCGGCACGCCGGCCTCGAGGAAGATGTCGGCCGCGCGCAGGATCTCCTCGCGGCTGTCAAGCGCGTAGGTGACGTGGTGGAAGCGGCCCTTGGCGCCGTAGTAGTCCAGCGTGAAGGCGAGATCGTAGCTCTTGTTGTTGGTCGTCACCCAGCCGCCGGCCTCGCGGCCGTCGTCGAGCACGATCTTCTCGGTGGTGCGCAGCCCGACCACGTCCTCCAGGAATCGCCTGAGCTCGGCGACGTCGGAGGTGAGCAGGTTCATGTGGTCGAGCCGGCGCACGTTGACGCCACGGGCCGGGAAGCGCTGCGCCTGGTTCTTGAGCGCGGGCTTCAGCTCTGGCGGTGCCTTGTACCACTCCGTCTCGTAGTAGATCTCCATGTTGTGGCCGTCGGGCGTGGTGAAGGCGTAGGCCGGGCCATGGCCCAGGTCCCCTTCGGTCCAGCCCTTGCCGCGGCCCGACCTCTCGATGATGCCGACGCGGTGCTGCAGCGCCGCGGGGCTCGTCGCGCGGTAGGCGAAGTGGGCCATGCCGGCGACTTTCGACTCGGTGAGCTTCAGCGTGTGGTGCTCGTAGTCGTCCCAGCCGCGCAGGTAGACGGACTGGTTGCGCCGGCCGCTTTCCGTCATGCCCATGACGTCGACGAAAAAGCGCAACGACTCGTCGGGCTTGGGCGTGAGCAACTCGACATGGGCCAGGTGGGCGAGGTCGAAAGAGCGGAGGGTGGATTGCACGGGGGGCCTCGGGTTGATGGCCATTCGAGTGCCGGGTGGCGAGATAGTTCGTCAACTGGCAATCGGCACTCGATTGTATGGGATTGGCGCGCCGGTCCCGACAATCCATTGGGCTGCAGGTCTGGCCATCTGATTGGGCCTCTGCGAAGTCAGCAGCGGAGCTACTCACCGCTCCTGACGATTTCTGCCACAGCGCGAATAGTGGCGTCGAAGCGCTCGTCCATGTGCGTGCGGAGGTCGGCGATCTCCGCGAAAACGCGGGCAAACCGGCTGTCCATGTGCCGGAAGCCGGTTGTGATCAGGCCCGGGATCAGCGCGAGATCGGTCTCGATCGAGGAGACTTTGGCCTTGAGTTCGGCCATCTCGCGCTCCAGGGTGTCGTTCCTGCGCTCCAAGGTCGCAATGCGTTCAAGCTCGGTCGGCATGACGGCAATTTCGCAGAGCTGACCAGGAAGCGCAATCCCGTCTCAGGCGCCTCACCCTGACCCGCTACCAAGTGCCCGGAGCATGCCGCGGCGCCGGAGCGAGCGACACCACCCGTGTCGCTTCTGCATTTGCCCCAAGTGGGCTACCAATGGGCGGCTCGAGGGGGATCCTGGAGATCGCCCCGATACAAAGGGGAGGATTGCCATGTCGCCGATCGCCAAGTTGGGGCTCGCGCTGGCAACGCTCGCGGGTCTTGCCGGCCATGCCGCGGCCGAGGACTACCCGGCGAGGACCGTGAAGATCGTGGTGCCGTTCGGGGCCGGCGGGCCGGCAGATATCTATGCCCGCTTCCTCGGGCAGCAGCTGCAGGAGAGCCTGAAGCAGAGCTTCGTGATCGAGGATAGGCCGGGTGCGGGCTCGGTGATCGGCACGGGCGAGGTGGCGAAATCGGCTCCCGACGGCTACACGCTGCTGATGATGTCGAACACGCACACCACCAACGAGACGCTGCTGCCGAACAAGCCGTTCCAGCTGATGCGCGATTTCGTGCCGGTGGCGCCCGTCAATTACTCCGACCTGATCATGGTGGTGCACCCCTCGGTGCCGGCCAAGGACCTGAAGGAGTTCATCGCCCTACTCAAGGCCAAGCCCGGCGACCTCAACTACGCGTCCTCGGGCCCCGGCACGCCCTATCACATGGCCGGCGAGCTGTTCAAAGCCATGAGCGGCACCAACATCGTGCACGTGCCGCATCGCGGCAGCGGGGATGCGCGCACGGCGGTGATGGGCGGCCACGTGCAGATGATGATCGACGCCATCACCACCACCGCGCCCACCGTGCAGTCAGGCCAGGTGCGCGCGCTGGGCACGACGGGCCTCAAGCGGTCGAGCGTTCTGCCTGACGTGCCCACCATCGCGGAAGCCGGCGTGCCGGGCTACGAGGCCACCATTTGGCTCGGCCTAATGGCACCGGCCGGCACGCCGCAGCCCGTGGTCGCCAAGCTCAACGCCGAGGTCAACAAGATCCTGGAGCGGGCCGACGTGAAGGAGGCGTGGGCGAAGCAGGGCGCGACGCCGCTCATCATGTCGCCGGGCGAGTTCGACAAGTATTTGCGTGCCGATATCGAGAAGTGGGCGAAGGTGGTCCACACCGCGGGCATCAAGGTGCAGTGAGAGGGCGCATGCTCCAGTTCATCAAGTTGCGGATCAATGGCACGGAGCGGAGCGTGGAGGCCGATCCGGCGACGCCGCTGCTCAGCGTGCTGCGCGGCACTCTCGGGCTCACGGGCACGCACTTCGGCTGCGGCGCCAACCAGTGCGGCGCCTGCAACGTGATGATCGACGGGCAAGCAGTGGCGTCCTGCGACACGCCGCTGTGGGCGGCGGCGGGCAAGGAGATCGTGACCGTGGAAGGGCTCGGCACGCCCGAGCGGCCGCACCCGTTGCAGCGCGCGTTCCTGGCCGAGCAGGCGGCGCAGTGCGGCTATTGCACGTCCGGCATCCTCATCTCCGCCGCCGCGCTGCTGCGGCGCAACCCCGATCCGAGCGAGCCGGAGGTGCGCGCCGCGCTCGACCGCAACCTGTGCCGCTGCGGCGCCCACAACCGCATCGTGCGGGCGGTGCTGCGGGCCGCCAAGGAGGCGTCATGAAGGCCACGGCGCAGCTTCCCGTCAACCTCAAGGCCAACCCGCGGCTTTCGCGCTGGCTGCGCTTCGATGCGGGCGGGTTCGTCGAGGTGAGCCCCGGCAAGATCGAGATCGGCCAGGGGATCGTCACTGCGCTGGCGCAGATCGCCGCCGACGAGCTCGACGTCGGCCTCGAGCGCATCCGCATGAAGCCGGTGACGACGGCATCGAGCCCCAACGAGGGCACCACCTCGGGCAGCCTGTCGGTGGAGCAGTCGGGCTCGGCGGTGCGGCACGCGGCGGCTGAGGCGCGGGCGATCTATCTCAACGCGGCCGCGCAGCGCCTGGGTGTCCGGGCCGAGACCCTGGCGGTCGAGGACGGCACGATCGTCGGTCCCGGCAACCTGCGCACGAGCTACTGGGAGCTGGCCGACGAGGCGCTACTGGCCCGCGATGCGACGCCCGGCGTGACGGCCAAGGCGCCGGGCGCGCGGAAGATTGCAGGCAGACCGGTGCCTCGTCTCGACCTGCCCGACAAGGTGTTCGGCCGGCCTCGCTTCGTGCACGACCTCCAACTGCCGGGCCTGCTGCATGGTCGCGTGCTGAGGCCGGTGGGGCCGGGGGCCAGGCTCACCGCGCTCGACGAGGCCGCAGCGCGCGCCATTCCAGGTGTCATCGCGGTGGTGAGGGACGGCAGCTTTGCCGGCGTCGTGGCCGAGACGGAGGCCGCGGCCGAGGCCGGACTCGCCGCTTTGCGCAAGGGCGCGACGTGGAGCCTCGCTGCGACGCTGCCGGACGAAGGTGAGCTTGCGGACTGGCTCAAGAGCCAGCCCGCGGAGACGACCACCGTCGATGAGCGCCATCCCACGGCGCCGGCGCCAGTAGCACGCACCGTGCGGCGGCAGTACACGCGCCCATTCATCGCGCATGCGTCGATGGCGCCTTCGTGCGCCGTCGCGCAGTGGACCGGCGCCGATAAAGTGCACATCTGGTCGCACTGCCAGGGCGTCTACAACCTGCGCGCGGACACGGCGCTCGCCTTGGGGTTGCAGCCTGAGAATATCGTCGTCGAGCATGTCGAGGGTGCGGGCTGCTACGGGCATAACGGCGCCGACGACGTAGCCTTCGACGCTGTGCTGCTGGCCCGCGCCGTGGAGGGGCGGCCGGTGCGCGTGCAATGGTCGCGCGAGGACGAGCTGGCGTGGGCGCCGATGGGCGCCGCCATGGCCATCGCCGTCGAGGCCGATCTCGATGCCGGCGGAGGGATCGTGGGCTGGCGGGGCGACGTGTGGAGCAACGGCCACGTGTCGCGACCCGGGCGCATGCCCATCCCGACCGTGCTCGCGGCCTCGCAGCTCGCCAAGCCGTTCGAGCGCCTCATCGCCTTCAACCCGCCGATGACGGCCGGCGGCGGGGCGGAGCGCAATGCGGTGCCGCTCTACGATTTTCCGGCGCTGCGCGTCACGTGCCACCGGCTGCTGACGATGCCGATCCGGACCTCGGCGCTGCGCACGCTGGGCGCGTTTGCCAACATCTTTGCCATCGAGTCGTTCATGGATGAGCTGGCGGCGGAGCGGGGCGAGGACCCCCTGGCCTTCCGCCTGCGCTACCTCAAGGACTGGCGGGCGCGGGCCGTGCTGGAGGCCGCCGCGCGGCGCGCCGGCTGGAGCCAATGGCGCAAGCGCGACGGTGCCGGCCACGGCATCGCCTTCGGCCGCTACAAGAACTTCGGCGCCTATTGTGCGGTGGTGGCAGAGGTGGATGCCGACCCCGACATCCGCGTGCGGCGGCTGGTGGTGGCGATCGACGTGGGCGAGGTCATCAACCCCGACGGCGTGGCCAACCAGATGGAAGGCGGCGCCATCCAGGCCACCAGCTGGACGCTGAAGGAGGCGGTGCGCTTCGATCGCAGCCGCATCACCAGCGACACCTGGGAGACCTATCCCATCCTGCGCTTCTCGGAGGTGCCGGCGGTGGAGGTGGAGATCCTCGACCGACCCGCGGAGAGATCACTGGGTGCCGGCGAGGCCGCGCATCCGCCCACCGTCGCCGCCATCGCCAACGCGGTGTTCGACGCGCTGGGCGTGCGCGTGCGCGACCTGCCCATCACGCGCGAGCGCATCATCGCCGCCGCGGGCTGACGAGGACCCGGCCCGTGAAGCTCGAGATCCTGAGCGGTGGCGCGGCGCAGGGCCTGGTGGGCGCGCTCGCGGCGCAATTCAAGGCTCAGACCGGCCGCGACATCGCCGGCACCTTCGGGGCGGTCGGCGCCATGCGCGACAGGCTGCTCGCCGGCGCCCCCGCCGACCTTTTGATCCTCACCAGGGCGTTGATTGCGGAGCTGGAGCGGTCGGGGCACGTCGCGGCGGGATCGGCGGTCGACATCGGCGTCGTGCGCACCGGCGTGGCCGTGCGCGCCGGTGATCCGGTGCCGGCGCTCGGTGACGGACCGGCGCTGCGTGCGGCCCTGCTGGCGGCCGATGGCATCTATTTCCCCGATCCGAAGCTGGCGACGGCGGGCATCCATTTCGCCAAGGTGCTGGACACGCTGGGCATCGCGGTGGAGGTGGCAGGGCGCCTGCGGCCGTTCTCCAACGGTGCGACGGCGATGCGCGAGCTGGCGGCGGCGCGGAGCCCGCGTCCCATCGGCTGCACGCAGGTGACCGAGATCCTGGCGACGCCGGGGGTCATGCTGGCAGGGCCGTTGCCCAAAGCGTTCGAGCTGGCCACCATCTACACGGCCGGCGTCGCTACGCGCGCAGCTCTGCCCGAGGAGGCGCGGCGGCTCGCGGCCCTGCTCGGGGGAGACGGTGCGCGCGATCTGAGACGGCGGATCGGGTTCGAGGCTGCGGGCTGATGTTGTCCTCGAACGGGCGACGTCCCGGAATTCGCGTCAGCGAATGTCCGGGATCGGGACGCGCGGGTGACCTGGCCCTGGGTGCCGGCTCGACGGCTCGCGCCCTCGGCCGGTATGACAGCGCTGTAGATTGAGCGAGGCAGGTTCGCATATTGATTCATCCGCTTCCCACATTACATCGCACCCGTCACCTCGAGCTTCGACCGCACACATCCGCACGACCAGCGAGCGAGACGCCATGACGAGCACGACCGACGCGAAAGCAGAGAGCCATCCCTTCCAGGCCGAGGTAGCCCAATTGCTGCACCTGATGGTGCACTCGGTCTATTCGGAGAGCGACATCTTCCTGCGCGAGCTGATCTCCAATGCGTCGGATGCCTGCGACAAGCTGCGCTACGAGGCGATCGCCAAGCCGGAGCTGATGGGCGATGGCGCCCCGCTCGCCATCCGCATCACGCCCGACGAGAAGGCCGGCACGCTGACGGTCTCCGACACCGGCATCGGCATGGACAAGCAGGAGCTGATCGACAACCTCGGCACCATCGCCCGCTCTGGCACGCGCGCCTTCATGAGCCGCATCGCCGAGGCCAAGGACGGCGGCGGCCTGATCGGCCAGTTCGGCGTGGGGTTCTACTCGGCCTTCATGGTGGCCGACCGGATCGAGGTGACGAGCCGCCGCGCCGGCACGGCCGAGGTGTGGGTGTGGCGGTCGTCGGGCGGCGCCGGGTTCGAGACGGTCGCCGCCGGCGAGGAAGAGGCCAAGGGCCTCGCGCGCGGCACGGCAGTGGTGCTGCACCTCAAACCCGAGGCGAGGAAATATCTCGAGCCGCGCGAGATCGAGCGCATCGTCCACACTTACTCCGACCACATCCAGTTCCCGATCATGCTCGCCGACGGCAAGGGCGAGCCGCGGCAGATCAACGCCGCCAGCGCCATCTGGCAGCGGCCGAAGTCCGAGCTGAAGGCGGAGGACTACGCCAATGCCTACCGCTCGATCGCTACCGCCTTCGACGAGCCCGCCATGACGCTGCACTACAAGGCCGAGGGCCGGCAGGCTTACGCGGTGCTGCTGTTCGTGCCCTCGCGGCGGCCGTTCGACCTGTTCGATCAGGAGCGCAAAGGGCGCGTGAAGCTCTACGTGCGCCGCGTCTACATCAGCGATGACGCCGAGCTGCTGCCGCCCTACCTGCGCTTCGTGCGCGGCGTGATCGACAGCGAAGACCTGCCCCTCAACATCTCGCGCGAGATGCTGCAGAAGAACCCGCAGGTGGCGCAGATCCGCAAGGCCGTGACGGGGCGGGTGCTGGGCGAGCTGGAGACGCTGGCGGGCAAGGACACGGCTGCCTACACCAAGGTCTGGGAGGCGTTCGGGCCCGTGCTGAAGGAGGGCCTCTACGAGGACCCGGAGCGGCGTGACCAGCTGCTCGCGCTCGCGCGCTTTGCGACCACCAGGGAAGGCGGCCTGCGCTCGCTCAAGGAGTACGTGGCCGACCTCAAGCCCAACCAGACCGCGATCTACTATCTCGTGGGCGACACGCTGGAGCGCGTGAAGTCGAGCCCGAACCTGGAGGCGGCCCGCGCCCGCGGCGTGGAGGTGCTGCTACTGACCGATCCGGTCGACGCCTTCTGGACCTCGCTGTCGCCGGGCTTCGAGGGCAAGCCCTTGAAGTCGCTGAGCCAGGGCGACGTCGACTTCGGGCTGGTGCCGCTGCTCGACACGGAGAAGGGCGCGGAGGCACAAGAGAAGCCAGCCGCCGTCGACGATGCGGTGATCGTGGCGGCGGTGAAGGCGACCTTGGGCGAGCGCGTGTCCGACGTGCGCGCCTCGCAGCGCCTGACCGACAGCGCCGCGTGCCTGGTGGCAGGAGGCTCCGGCCCCGATCGCGAGCTCGAGCGGCTGCTGGCGCGCCAGAGCCGCGGCCTCGGCACCAAGCCGATCCTGGAGATCAACACGCGCCATGCGCTGGTCAAGGCCATCTCCGATGCCAAGCTCGGCGGGCGGGACGCAGACGTGGCGGATCTCTCCGAGCTGCTGCTCGACGAGGCGCAGATCCTCGACGGGGAGGTGCCGGCCGACCCGGCCGCGTTCGCCCGGCGCGTGAACCGGTTGGTGGTGCGGGGGCTGGTAGGGTAGGGCGCAATAGGCGAAGCCGTATTGCGCCGATCTGGCGCGGGCAGCGAAACGCACATCGGTGCATTACGGCTTCGCCTAATGCACCCTACGGGGCTTTGCGCAGCCGAACGAATCATGATCAGGACTGGGGCCATGCAGCCCCGAGGCCTGATGATGTCGGCCGGCCGTTATCTCGAAGGACTCAATGCGGAGCAGCGGTGCGCCGTGGAGCATGGCGTTAGCGGCACGGGTGCGAATGTCGCAGGTCCGCTGCTCATCATTGCGGGTGCCGGGTCGGGCAAGACCAACACGTTGGCGCGCCGGGTTGCACATCTCATCGTGCACGGAGCCGATCCGCGCCGCATCCTGCTGCTCACGTTCTCGCGCCGCGCGGCCGCGGAGATGGAGCGGCGCGCCCGGCGCATCGTCGCCGCTGCGCTGGGAGAGGCGAGCACCGGCGCGCGCACGGCCGTCGCATGGTCGGGCACCTTCCATGCCGTCGGAGCGCGGCTCATCAGGATGCATGCGGCTTCGATCGGTCTCGATCCGGGCTTCACCATCCATGACCGGGAGGATTCCGCCGACCTCATGAACCTCGTGCGCCACGAGCGGGGGCTCTCGGACAAGGCGCGCCGGTTTCCCTTGAAGGCCACCTGCCTTGCCATCTACTCGCGCGCCGTCAACGCCGGCGAGACGCTCGAGACGACGCTGGGCAAGCAGTTCCCCTGGTGCGCGGAATGGAGGGACGAGCTGCGGGGCCTGTTCGCGGCCTACGTGGAGGCCAAACAGAGGCAGGGCGTGCTCGACTATGACGACCTGCTGCTCTACTGGGGTGAGCTGATGAAGGTGCCGGAGCTCGCCGCCGAGGTGGCCGCGCTGTTCGATCATGTGCTGGTCGACGAGTACCAGGACACCAACGCGCTGCAGGCCGCGATCCTGCTGCGGCTGAAGCCCGGCGGGCAGGGGCTGACGGTGGTGGGCGACGACGCCCAGGCGATCTACGGCTTCCGCGCCGCCGACGTGCGCAACATCCTCGACTTTCCCAGGCAGTTCCAGCCGCCGGCGGCCATCGTGCGCCTCGAGCAGAACTACCGCTCCACGCAACCGATCCTCGCCGCCGCCAACGCCGTGATCGGGCTCGCGCGCGAGCAGTTCACGAAGACGCTGCGCTCGGAGCGGACGGGCGGGGAGCGGCCGGCGCTGGTGTCGATTCTCGACGACGTGGGCCAGGTCAATTGCATCGTCGCGGCCATCCTGGCGAACCGGGAGGCGGGCATCGCACTGAAAGAGCAGGCGGTGCTGTTCCGCACGGCGCACCACAGTGCGATGCTCGAGATCGAGCTTGCGCGGCGCAACATCCCGTTCGTCAAGTTCGGCGGCCTCAAGTTCATCGAGGCCGCGCACGTCAAGGACATGCTCGCCGTGCTGCGCTGGGCCGAGAATCCCGCCGACCGGGTGACGGGCTTCCGCGTGGTGCAGCTCATCGACGGCATCGGCCCGGCGACCGCGGGCAAGGTGCTGGACCGGCTGGCCGGGCGCTCCGCCATCGACGCGCTCGCCACCTTTCCGCCGCCGGCCAAGGCTGCGGAGGCCTGGCGCGATCTCGTGACGCTGATGCAGCAGCTGGATGGGCAGGGAGCCGGGTGGCCGGCCGAGCTCGACCGCGTGCGGCAGTGGTATCAGCCGCACCTCGAGCAGCGCCATGCCGACGCCGTCGTGCGCGCGGGCGATCTCGACCAGCTGCAGCGCATCGCGGCGGGCTACGGCTCGCGCGCGCAGTTCCTGACCGACCTCACGCTCGATCCGCCGAGCGCCACCAGCGACGAGGCGGGGCCGCCGACGCTGGACGAGGACTACCTCATCCTCTCCACGATCCACTCCGCCAAGGGCCAGGAGTGGAAGGCGGTCTACGTGCTCAACGTGGTCGACGGGTGCATCCCCTCCGACATGTCCACCGGCAGCAGCGAGGAGATCGAGGAGGAGCGGCGCCTGCTCTACGTCGCCATGACGCGGGCCAAGGACCAGCTCATGCTGATGGTGCCGCAGCGCTTCTACGTGCACAGCCAAGCCCGGCGCGGCGACAAGCACCTCTATGCCTCGCGCACGCGCTTCATCCCCGCGGGGATTGCCGGCCGGTTCGAGGTGCGCTCCTGGCCGCCGCCGGCGGGCGCTGCACAGGGGAGCGCGCGACGGCCAACGGCCACCGTGGACCTCGGCGCGCGCATGCGCCAGATGTGGCGCGGCACCGGCACTTGAGCCGCACGCCTTGAAATGTGCAAGCTTGGGTGGCATCGGCGGTGCCGCTGCATTCCCCTCCCCGCATGCCGGAGGCATGTCTTCGACATGACGCGGAGGAGTTAGGGCTGGGGTGAAAGAGCAGGTGCCGCCCGGGTTTGGTTACCCCCACCCCCGACCCCTCCCCGCAAGGGGGAGGGGAGCGCCGCGGCGCGGCAAGGTTGGAGGGCCATGTCGGTCGAAGGCAAGCAGATCCTGATCACCGGGGCCACCAACGGCATCGGACTGGCGGCGGCGGAGGAGCTGGCGCGGCTCGGGGCGAGGCTTGCCATCGTCGGGCGCAGCGAGGCCAGGGCGCGGGCGGCCGCAGCCAGGATTGCCGCGGGCGCGGGGCGGGCGGCGAAGGTCGACACCCTGGTCGCGAACCTCGCAGCGCAGGCGGACGTGCGCAGGCTGGCCGCGGAGGCGCTCGCCCGTTATCCCCGCATCGACGTGCTGATCAACAATGCCGGGGCCATGTACGCGACGCGACAGCTGAGCCCGGACGGCATCGAGCTGACCTGGGCGGTCAATCACCTCGCCCCGTTCCTGCTGACGATCCTGCTGCTCGACCGTCTGCGCGAGAGCGTGCCGGCGCGCATCATCACCACGGCGTCGGGGGCCCACCAGGGCGCGCAGATCCCCTTCGACGACCTGGGGGCGAAGCGCGCCTACAGGGCCTTCGGCCGCTACGGCGAGACCAAGCTCGCCAACATCCTCTTCACCCGGGAGTTGGCGCGGCGGCTCGCCGGCAGCGGCGTGACGGCCAACTGCTACCACCCCGGCCTCGTCGCCACCGGCTTCAACCGCAACAACGGGCTGCTGAACAGTCTCGGGATGATCGCGCTTTCGCCCATGTCGCGCAGCCCGGAGAAGGGCGCCGAGACGCTGGTGTGGCTCGCGAGCGCGCCCGAGGTGGCCAACATGAGTGGCGGCTATTTCTTCGACAAGGAGCAGAAAGTCCCGAGCCTCGCGGCCCAGGACGATGCCGCCGCGCGCCGGCTGTGGGAGGCGAGCGAGCAGCAGGTCGGCATCGCGCGAGCGGCGTGAGCGACGGGCTTCCGCCGCGGCCGAGAATCGACAATGTAGCTGCGCCCGGGCGATGCCGGGGTGCGGCGGCAACGTGAGAGGACAGGCATGGACAAGATCAATCAGCGCATCGCGGCGGAGCTTGGCGTGGGGGTGCCGCAGGTGGCTGCCGCCGTCGATCTGCTGGGCGAGGGCGCGACCGTGCCGTTCATCGCCCGCTACCGCAAGGAGAAGACTGGCGGCCTCGACGACACGCAGCTGCGCAAACTGGAGGAGCGGCTGGGCTACCTGCGCGAGCTGGAGGAGCGCCGCGCGACGGTGCTCAAGAGCATCGAGGAGCAGGGCAAGCTGACGCCCGATCTCGCCAGATCGATCAGCGGGGCCGAGACCAAGGTCGAGCTGGAGGACCTCTATGCGCCCTTCAGGCCCAAGCGCCGCACCAAGGCGCAGATCGCGCGCGAGGCGGGGCTGGAGCCCCTCGGTGACGCGCTGCTCGCCAACCCGGCGATCGATCCCGAGGCGGAGGCGGCGAAGTTCGTGGATGCGCAGAAGGGTGTCGCCGATGCCAAGGCGGCTCTCGAAGGCGCGCGGCACATCCTGATCGAGCGCATCGGCGAGGAACCGGCACTCGTCGGTGCCTTGCGCGAATGGGAGTGGAGCGAGGGCACGCTCGCCTCCAAGGTGGCGAAGGGCAAACAGACGGAGGGCGCCAAGTTCGCCGACTATTTCGCCTTCGGCCAGCACATCAAGGACATGCCCTCGCACCGCGCGCTCGCGATGCTGCGCGGCCGCAACGAGGGCATCCTCGACCTCGATCTCGACGTGGCGCACGAGGAGGGCAAGCCGCATCCGGCCGAGCTGAGGATCAGAAGCGCATTCGGCATCGCCGAGCGGGGCCGGCCGGCCGACAAGTGGCTCGCCGAGACGGTGCGGCTCGCCTGGCGGTCGCGTCTGGCAGCCTCTCTTGCCGCCGACCTGCTGACGCGGCTCAAGGAGCGAGCCGACGCCGAGGCGATCTCGGTGTTCTCCAAGAACCTCAAGGACCTGCTGCTGGCGGCGCCGGCGGGACCGCGCGCGACCATGGGGCTCGACCCCGGCTTCCGCACCGGTGTGAAGGTGGCGGTGGTGGACGAGACCGGCAAGCTGGTGGAGACCGCCACCATCTATCCGCACGAGCCCAAGCGCGACTGGCAGGGCGCGCTGGCGACGCTCGCCGCGCTGTGCATGCGCCACAAGGTCGACCTCGTCAGCGTCGGCAACGGCACGGCGAGCCGCGAGACCGACAAGCTGGTGGCCGAGCTGATCGCCAAGATGCCCAACCTGAAGCTCACCAAGGTGATGGTGTCGGAGGCGGGCGCTTCCGTCTATTCGGCCTCGGAGCTGGCGGCCAAGGAGTTCCCGGACCTCGACGTCACGCTGCGCGGGGCCGTCTCCATCGCCCGCCGCCTGCAGGACCCGCTGGCGGAGCTCGTCAAGATCGAGCCCAAGGCCATCGGCGTCGGGCAGTACCAGCACGACGTGGACCAGACGGGGCTCGCGCGCTCGCTCGACGCGGTGGTGGAGGATTGCGTCAACTCCGTCGGCGTCGACGTCAACACGGCATCGGTGCCGCTGCTGGCGCGGGTATCGGGCCTCAACCAGACGCTCGCCTCCAACATCGTGGCGTTCCGCGACGAGAACGGCGCGTTCAAGTCGCGCAGCGCCCTGAAGAAGGTGCCGCGGCTGGGACCGAAGACCTTCGAGCAGGCGGCAGGCTTCCTGCGCATCATGAACGGCAAGAACCCGCTCGACGCGTCGGCGGTGCACCCCGAGGCCTATCCGGTGGTGGAGAAGATCTCGGAGGCGACGGGGCGGCCGCTGAAGGCCCTCATCGGCGACCGGGCGTTCCTGAGATCGCTCAAGCCCGCACAGTTCGCGGACGCTCAGTTTGGCATCCCGACCGTCACCGACATCCTGGCGGAGCTGGAGAAGCCGGGCCGCGATCCGCGGCCCGAGTTCAAGACGGCCACCTTCCAGGAGGGTATCGAGAAGATCTCGGACCTGAAGCCCGGCATGCGGCTCGAGGGCGTGGTGACCAACGTCACCGCGTTCGGGGCGTTCGTGGACGTGGGTGTGCACCAGGACGGGCTCGTGCACATCTCCGAGCTGTCGGACCGCTTCGTGAAGGACCCGCGCGAGGTGGTGAAGGCGGGCGACGTGGTCAAGGTGCGCGTCAAGGACGTGGACGTGGCCAGGAAGCGCATCGCGCTGACGATGAAGTCCGGTGCCGTCGAGCGGGGAGGCGAGACGGCCTCGCGCGCGCCCGGGCGGCAGTCGGGCCCGCGCTCCGCCGCGCCGCCGCCGCGAGCGGCCTCGCAGCCGCCGGCGGAGAGCGCGCTGGCCGCTGCGTTGCGGCGCGCGCAGGAGCGCAGATGAGCCGCGGGTGGGCGCCGCTCGGCGGCCGTTCACCAAGACAGGCGCAATTCCCACCGGCCCGGCATGCAATGATGGGCATGCCTCGATGCACGAGGGGCACGCTGCAGCGTGCCTGTCTCGGGCCAGCGCACCGGGGGTCGCAGTCCGATCGCCTTGCACGGCTGGCCGCCAGACCGGCGGAGCGCCGACAGCGGGGCCCGGATGCGGCGAGCAAGATCAATGATCAACCGGGCTCACGAGCGCCCAGCTCCCTCTATCCGATGCAAATCCTCGAGCGGAGAGCCGCGGCGAGGCCAATGGCGTTGGGAAGGTAGGGTGCAATAGGCGAAGCCGTATTGCACCGTTTCACCGTTGCTCGGCGCAATGCGGCTGACGCCTTTTGCGCCCTAGGAATTTCACCGGTCGGAAGCGGGCTTTCCTTGTCAGGCGGGCGAGAACGCCGTTGTTTCGAAGGCCGCTGCCCGGCGGAGCACCAGCGGTTCCCGCGCGTTGGCATCGGCGATCGCAGATATTGATCCCGCAGTCTGCATTCCCGGTGACGAGAACCCGTGAGGCGCGCCCGCACATTGCGGCAAGTCAAGCGGGGGATCGGCAGATATCCACAAACCAATTTGTGACCGAAGACCCTTATCTCCGTCACGTTCTCCTGGCACCGGAGGTGACAAATTCGGGACCGCGGGTTGCCGGAGCCAGGCATCTCCTCAGGGCGAGCGGCGCTTGGGGGAGGTCGGCTCGGCATGCGCATGGTGCCGTGAGGGCGCTGGTGGGCTGGCGCGGCGCATGAGGCCGCATTCGCCTCGTGGATCTTACAAATGGCTATTGTCGTCGCGTTCGTCAGTCAAAAGGGCGGGGTGGGAAAGTCCACTCTGGCCAGAGCGGTCGCAACATCGGCCGTGCGGGCCGGGCTGGCGGTGAAGACCGTCGATCTCGACCCCGAGCAGGCGACGATCACGGTGTGGGCGCACACGCGGGACCGCTACAAGGTGTCCCCCTCGATCAAGGTCGAAGCCTTCCGGTCGGTGAAGGATGCCCTCGACAGCACGCGCGGCGAGGAGTTCGTCATCATCGACACGCCCGGCGGCATCAGCGATGCGGTCGCCGAGATCACCCAGCACGCAACCTTCCTGGTGCAGCCGGCGAGCCCGAGCGTCGATGACCTCTATCCCGCTGTGCTGGTGTTCCGGGCGCTGGAGCGCGTGGGGGTCTCGCGCGACCGGCTCGCCTTTGCTGTGTGCCGCACGCTCGCGGACAACGAGGCCTCGGACGCGCGCGCTTACCTCGCCGAGCTGGGCTACACGGTCCTGGCCGGCGACATCCCGGAGCGCCTGGAATACCGCGCTGCGATGAACCAGGGGCGCGCGATCACGGAGGCAAACGAGGAAATCCTCAGCACTCGTGCCGAGGCCATGATCGCCGACCTGCTGGCACGGGCCGGATGCGCCCAGCTGGGGCCGAACCGGCAGGCCGAGGAGAGCCTGTCCGGCGCCGCCTAGTGTGATGATCGAGATGTCCGCATCATCGCTCTGGGCTTGCCGCAGACGTAGACGAATTTCGCGATCAGGACACTAGCGGCCCAGCGCCACGCCACTTCGTCATTGCGCCACCTCGCAAGGAAACGCACGGGGAGCGAGCCCCTCCGGCGCGGGAACTCCCGAGCCGCCGGCGAGTTGCAGCGCTCAAGCACCCGAGGCAGCAGAGGAGTGGGCCCCATGCAGGAACCGCAACCGAAGACGGCAATAGAGATCCAGGCTTACGCCCGGCAGCTCTATGAGGCCCAGGGGCCGAGGGCGATCGCAGAGGCCGCGCAGAAGGCAAGCCGGCTCGAGCGCCAGAAGGACATGGAGCAGGCGCACATGTGGCGCCGCATCGAGGCGGCTCTCCTGCTGATGCGAGGTCCGCGCCAGACCTGAGCCTGGGGCGACGACGGAGCGCGGTCACGCAAATCAACCCCGTGCTGAGCTTGTCGAAGCACGGCTGCGGGGCAGCCGGGGGTGCTCTTGGCGCGCCCTTCGACAGGCTCAGGGCGGCGTCGAGCTCAGGGCGGGGTTCAATTCAGGGCGGTCCGGTTTAGGGCCTGCGGAGCGCGAGCTTGACAGCGGCGGTCGGCTCTATAGTAACCTAGGTTACTATTTCCAGCGCGGGGCCGGCCATGTCTCCCGACGACGAGCATTACATCGGCTACGCGATCACCGACGTGGGGCGGCTGATGCGTACGGTGTTCGAGCGCCGCGTGCGCATCTTCGGCCTGACGCGGTCGCAGTGGCTGGTGATCACCCGCGTCTATCGGCGCCCGGGGCTCAGCCAGTCGGAGATCGCCGACATCCTCGAGATCGAGAAAGCGCCGGCGGGCCGGCTGATCGAGCGCATGGAGGCCAAGGGCTGGGTGGAGCGCCGCGGCGACGAGCGCGACCGACGCGTCAACCGCCTGCATCTGACGCCCGAAGGCGTGCGCCTGCACGCGGCCGTGTGGCCGATTGCGGAGGGCACTGTCGACGAGGCGCTGGGCGAGCTTTCCGACGACGAGCGGCGCCGGCTCACGCGGATGATGGTGCGCGTCAAGGCGACCCTGCAAGGTCTGGCCGAGCATGATCCGGCGGTGTTGGAGCTCGCCCGCATGCCCGCGGACAGGGAGGCGCAGGCGCTGTGAGCGCGATGCCGACAGGGCCGTGGCAGAGGCGGCTGCTCATCGGCGGCGTGCCGGGCGTGGTGATCCTGGCGGCGCTGGTGTTCTGGCTGTGGGGCGGGCGCTACATCACGACGGAGAACGCCTACGTCAAGGCCGACATCGCCCAGATCTCGGCCGAGGTGACGGGCCGGGTGCTCCAGATGCACATCCGCGACCACGCCGAGGTGAAAGCCGGCGACGTGCTGCTCACCATCGATCCGGAGCCCTTCCGCGTGGCGCTCGCCAAGGCCGACGCGGAGCTCGACTCCACCCGCAGCCAGGTGCTGACGCTGGTCGCGACCTGGCGCGAGGCGCAAAGCGAGCTGCACGAGGCGGAAAGCAAGGTCGTCTACTGGAACGCGCAGCTGGCGCGGCAGAAGACGCTGGTGGGGCGCGGCATCGTCGCCTCGAGCAAATTCGAGGAGTTCGAGAGCAACGCCGTCGCCGCCGAGGATCGCGTGGCCGTGATGCGCCGCAAGGTGGAGCGCGTCGCAGCCCAGCTCAACGGCGACCCCGAGCGGCCGGTCGATGAGCACCCGATGGTGCGCGAGAAGCAGGCCGAGCGCGAGCGGGCCGCACTCGACCTTGCGCGCACGGTGATCCGCGCGCCATTCGCCGGCACCGCCGTGAACGTGCGCCTGCAGAAGGGCGATCCCATCAAGCCGTCGACGCCGCTGTTCTCGCTGGTGGCGGACCGGCGGCCGTGGGTGGAAGCCAACTTCAAGGAGACCGAGCTCACGCATGTGCGCAAGGGCCTCTCCGCCACCGTGGTGCTCGACATCCACCCCGACGTGGTGTGGCAGGCGGAGGTGGAGAGCATCAGCCCGGCCACCGGCGCCGAGTTCGCGCTGCTGCCGCCGCAGAACGCTACCGGCAACTGGGTGAAGGTGGTGCAGCGCCTGCCCGTGCGCCTGCGCCTGCTGCCCATGCCCGACGAGCCGCCGCTGCGCGCCGGCATGACCGCTACCGTGCGGATCGACACAGGCAGGCAGCGGCACCTGGGGCAGCTGTTCGGCGGGTTCACGACGGCGGCCGCGCAGCGGTGAGGGGTGGTGAGGTGGGGCGCAGCCATTGATCCGGCACGTGCGCGCGAGCGCAAGGAATTGCCTTCCCCTGGTGGGTGAAGACACGGGCATCGCGCGGATCCTGGAAAACGTGGCCGCACCTCGGTCCTCGCCCTGACCCTGTCGAAGGTCGGCCACGCACACCGCAGGTGCTCGACAGCCGCGCTTCGACGGGCTCAGCGCGGGGTCGAATGCGCTCCCGGCAAGGGCGCGCACGCTGGACCCCCAAAATCCAAAGGGCCCGGCGACCCTGAACGCCGAGCCCCATTTGGATCACGCCGGGGAAGATAGAGTTCTCAGGGTAAGGACACCTTAGGACCCGCACGTTGAACTCATTCTGAACGACGTGTTCATCCCTTGTTCATGCCCGTGTTGCAGTCGCAAGACCCTTCACTGCCTACGCTTTTCGGCTTTTCGCGGGCTTCGGCCGGCGCTTCGGCAGCCACCGGATGGGCGGCTTGAGCGCGGTCTCGATTCGGCACGCCCGTTAGCCGGGGCTTAACCGTGCGCGTGGTTCACTGGCGCCGTGGAAGCGTTGGTGAAGGTCGTTGCGCATGCGTCGGTTGCGTCATGGATGGGTGCCGGCATTCTCATGCAGGGCGTTGGCGTGGATCGGCATCCTCGCCCTGGCCGCGGCCATCGGAGGCTGCGCTGCGACGTCCGCCGACGGTGTGGGCGACACGCGCTCCATCGTCACCGCCGGTCGCGGCGCGACGGAGGACGATGGCCTGCCGCCGCAGGCCGCACCCTCGCTGCGCGTGCGCCAGCTGCCGGACGATCCGAGCGAGCCGTTCAGCCGCAACTATGGCCCGCGGCCGCCGATGCGCCTGCAGGCGATGCCGGCGCGCATGTCGGATGCCGAGTGCGACGCGCTGATCGCGCGCGCCATCACCGAGCACGAGATGCGCAGGCCCTGAGCCTCAGCGTTCGTTTCCTGCCACGCGTTGGCGGCGGTCGGGCTGGTCCGCAGTCGCGGCTCTCGCACGCAGGCCGACGGCATCGCCGATCAGCACCAGGCAGGGGCCGTCGACCGCTTGCGCGGCGACGAGATCGGCAATGCTCGCGAGCGTTCCCGTCACCAACCGCTCGTCGGGACGCGTGGCGTTGAAGACGGCGCGCGCGGGGCGCTCGGGGTGAGCGCCGGCGGTCAGCATGCGCCGCGCCAGCTCGCCGAGGTGGGCGCGCGGCATGTAGACGGCCGTGGTCGCGGCCGGATCGGCGAGCGCGGCCGGATCGAGGTCGTCGGGCAGCCGGCCGCCGTGCGCGTGCGCGGTCACGAATTGCAGGCGGCGGGCGCTGCGGCGATGGGTGAGCGAGACACCGAGGCTTGCCGCCGCGCCCTGGGCCGCGGTGATGCCGGGAACGATCTCGAAGGGGATGCCGGAGGCCTCAAGGGCCGCGATCTCCTCGCCCGAGCGGCCGAAGATGGAGGGATCGCCCGACTTGAGCCGCACCACGCGCTTGCCCGACCTGGCGAGGGCGACCATGAGCGCGTTGATATCGTCCTGCTTGCACGAGGGGCGGTAGCCGGTCTTGCCGACCAGCATGCGCTTCGCCTCGCGGCGGGCGAAGTCCAGGATGTCGGGCGCGACCAGGTCGTCGTAGAGGATGATGTCGGCGGAGCGGAGTGCGTTCAGCGCTTTCAGTGTGAGGAGCTCCGGGTCGCCGGGCCCGGCGCCGACCAGCGTCACGCGACCGGCCGGCGGCACGTGACCGCGCGCGGCTCTGAGCAGCCGGTCGCGATCACTCGCGCCCGGCGCGCGCTGCGGGTGGAGGAGCGCCAGCGCCGCAAACCTCTCCCAGAAGCCTCGCCGAACGCCGGCATCGAGGCCCAGCCGGCGCAGGTCCCGGCGCCAATCGCTTGCCGCCTTCACCCAGCGCCCGAAGCCCGAGGGCAACAGCGCCTCGATGCGGGCGCGGATCGCCTGGCCGAACACGGGCGCGGCGCCTCCGGTGGAGATGCCCACCACCAGCGGCGAGCGGTTGACGACGGCGCCGAACTGGAAGCTGCAGTGGGCGGGCCGGTCGATGACGTTGATGGGAACGCCGGCGGCGCGCGCGGCGGCGTGGATACGGGCCGCTTCCGCCTCGTCCTCCGCGGCAGCGACGACGAGCGCAGCGCCGGCGAGGCGGGCGCCGGTCCACGGCTCCCGCCGGAGCATGACGGGGCCACAGGGCGGCTCGGCAACGAGCGCTTCCATCTCGGCGCAGGGATCGGGAGCCCACACCTCGACGCTCGCGCCCGCTGCCGAAAGGAGCTCGACCTTCCACGCCGCGGCCTCGCTGCCGCCGGCGACGACGACGCGCCGGCCGGCAAGACCGAAGAACAGCGGCAGCACCTCGAGCGGCTGCATGCGGCGCGGCCGCTCGAGGCGGGGTGCCCGGGCGGGCTCGGCGTCACGCGGTGGCATGGGCGATTTCATCGGCGGGCTCGCTGCGGGAGGGCCGTGCGGCGATCAGGCGGCGCAGTTCGGGGATGCAGCTGCCGCAGTTGGTGCCGGCGCCCAGCGCCTTGCCGACCGCATCGATGGTGGTGTGGCCGGCAGCGGCGGCCGCAGCGATGCGCGCGGCGCCGACCTGGAAGCATACGCACACGACCGGGCCTTCGTCGGACGTGCCGACGGAGCGGCCGGCCAGCAGCGCGCGGCGGTCGGCGGGCGCGATCGAGGCAAACTCGAACTGCGACTTGAGCCAGTCGGGCGACGGCAGCTTGGGATCGGGGCCCGCGAACAGCACGGCCTCGAGCCGACCCTCGCGCAGAACGGCGGTGCGGTAGTGGCCGGAGGCGGCGTCGGCGAACGTCAGCCGGTCGCCCTCGGGCAGCGTCGTGTGCTGCCATGCCGCCCAGCCCTCGCCGGGCGTGTCGGCGGCAAAGTTGAGGATCTGCCCGAAGGCCGTGCGTGCGGCGGCCCAGTAGGCGAGGCCCGCGGGACGCAGCGGCTCGCGCGACATGAGGAAGCCGTAGTGCGAGACGGGCAGCGGCTCGATGCGGGCCGGCGTCGCCTTCGCCTCGGGCTGGCCGGAGTGAGGGTCGGTCTCGGGCTGCACGAGGGCGCCGACGCGGGCGCCCGAGCTGTTCTCCGCCGACCAGTGGATGGGCACGAACAGCATGCCCGGCTGCTGGCCGCGGCTGACGAGCACGCGCAGCGTCGCCGAGCCGTGTGCGGTGGCGACGCGGGCCAGCGTGCCTTGCTCGAGCCCGAGGCGCGCGGCATCGTCGGGGTGGATCTCGACGAACGGCTCGGCGATGTGGGTCGACAGGCGCGGGGAGAGCCCAGTGCGGGTCATCGTGTGCCACTGGTCGCGGATGCGGCCAGTGTTGAGGAGGAAGGGCCAGGCGTCGGAGGTGGAGGCGCTGAGCCGCGGCGGGGCGACGGCGATGAAGCGCGCCTTGCCGTCGAGGGTGAGGAAGCCGCCGGACGCGAACAGGCGGGCGGTCGGCGATCCGCCGGCGCGCAGTGGCCATTGGAAGGGGGCGAGGGCGGCGTACGCCGATGGGCTCATGCCGGCGGTGCCTGAGATGTCGAAGGCGCGGCTGCCGTCGTTCTCGAAGCCGGAAAGGCGCGCGTGCTCGTCGAACACCTCCGCCGCCGAACGATAGGGGAACGCCGCGCCGTGGCCGAGCCGCCGTGCCACCTGGCTCAGGATCCACCAATCCGGCCGTGCCGCGCCGGGGGCGGGCAGGAAGGCGCGCTGGCGCGAGATGCAGCGCTCCGAGTTGGTGACGGTGCCGTCCTTCTCGCCCCAGGCGGCGGCGGGCAAGCGCACATGGGCGAGGCGCACCGTGTCGTTGGCGGCGACGTTCTCGGAGACGACCAGCAGGTCGAGGCGGCGCAGCGCGTCGCGCACGGCATCGGCGCGCGGCAGCGAGACGGCGGGATTGGTGCCCATCACCCACAGCGCCTTGATGCGGCCGTCGGCGATGGCCCGGAACATGTCGACGGCCTTGAGGCCTTGGCCGGCAACCACGTTGGGCGCATTCCAGAAGCGGCGCACGCGGTCGCGCTCGGGCTCGGTGAAGCCCATGTGCGCGGCCAGCATGTTGGCGAGCCCGCCGACCTCGCGCCCGCCCATGGCGTTGGGCTGGCCGGTGAGCGACAGCGGCCCGGCGCCGGGCTTGCCGATGCGCCCGGTGGCGAGATGGCAGTTGATGATGGCGTTGACCTTGTCGGTCCCCTGCGCGGACTGGTTCACGCCCTGGCTGTAGCAGCTTACGACGCGGGGACTGCCGGCGAACCAGTCGTAGAATAGCGCCACATCGCGGGGCTCCAGGCCACACGCCGCCGCGACCGCGCCGATGCCGGGCGCGAGCCTGCGCGCGGTCCAGAGCGCCTCGAAGAAGCCGGACGTGTGCTGGGCGATGAACGCCGGGTCGATCAGGCGGCGCTCGGCCAGCGTGACCAGCAGGCCGCACCACAGCAGGCTGTCGGTGCCGGGCCGGAGGGCGAGGTCGAGGTCGGCGCCTTCGCTGGTGGCGGTGCGGCGCGGGTCGATGTTGACGACGCGCACGCCGCGCTCGGCGCGCGCGGTCTGAATGCGCTGGTAGAGGATGGGGTGGCACCAGGCGGCATTGGAGCCGGCCAGCACGACGAGATCGGCGAGCTCCAGGTCGTCGTAGCACTGCGGCACCACGTCGGCACCGAAGGCGCGGCGGTGCCCCGCGACGGAAGAGGCCATGCACAGGCGCGAGTTGGTGTCGACATGCGGCGTGCCGATGAAACCCTTGGCCAGCTTGTTGGCGACGTAATAGTCCTCCGTCAGCAGCTGGCCCGAGAGATAGAAGGCGATCGCCTCGGGCCCGTGGGCGGCGGCGACAGTGCGCAGGCGCCTGGCCACCTGGTCGAGCGCGTGCGCCCAGCTCGTCTTGGCGCCATCGACGACGGGCTCGAGCAGCCGCGTCCCGAGGCTCAGCGTCTCGGCGAGCGCCGAGCCCTTGGAGCAGAGACGGCCGTGGTTGGCGGGGTGCTCGGGGTCGCCGCGGATGGTGGCGCCGCCCAGGCCGTCCGGCGTGGCAAGCACGCCGCAGCCGACGCCGCAGTAGGGGCAGGTCGTGCGGGTAGGGGCGTGTCCCCTCTCTCCGCGTGCGGAGTCCCCTCCCCCCATGCCGGAGGCATGTCTTCGACATGACGGGGAGGGGTTGGGGGTGGCGGGAACCGCAACGGTAGATGTTCTGTCATCCCCCCCTCCCCTGCCCTCCCCCACGAGGGGGGAGGGGGTAGACGGTGCAGACTTTGCGTGCGCCGGAGCAAGCGGCTGTCCCTCACCCCGACCCTCTCCCCCTAAGGATGGTGAGAGCGAGAATGCGCGGGGAGAGGGAGAAGCTTCCGCCATCAGTAGACGTCCGCCTGGTAGCGGCCGGCGGCTTTCAGCTCGGCGATGAAGTCGCGCGCGGCGGCCTCGCTCATCTGCCCGGCCTTGGCGGAGATGTCGGCGAGCGCGGCCTCGACGTCCTTGGCCATGCGCTTGGCGTCACCGCAGACGTAGACGTGCGCGCCGGCTTTGAGCCAGCTCCACAGCTCCGGGCCCGCCTCGTGCATGCGGTCCTGCACGTAGACCTTGCGGGCGGCGTCGCGCGACCAGGCGGTGGAGAGGCGCGTCAGCGTGCCGGCGGCCAGCAGCGCCTCGAGCTCGTCGCGGTAGAGGAAGTCGGTGGACTCGTGCTGGTGGCCGAAGAACAGCCACGCGCGCCCTTTGGCCCCGCTGGCGCGGCGGTGGCGCAGGAACGCGCGGAACGGCGCAATGCCCGTGCCGGGGCCGATCATGATGATGGGGGTCGCCCCGTCCGGCGGCAGGGCGAAGCCGTGCGCCTTCTGGACGTAGACCTTGACGCGCTGACCGGGCTCGAGCCGGTCGGCGAGGAAGGTGGAGGCGACGCCCAGACGCGGGCGGCCATCCACGGCGTAACGTACGGCGTCCACGGTCAAGTGCACCTCGCCCGGCGTGTCGAGCGGCGAGGAGGCGATGGAGTAGAGGCGCGGCTGCAGCGGCTCGAGGCACTCCAGGAACGCCTCGGGATCGGGGTGGACGGGCGCAAACTTCTCGAGCGCGCCAAGCACGTCGAGCGTTGCAGCATCGCCGTCGGGGTCGTCGCCTGCGGCGAGCGCCCTGGCCTTGCGCCGGCGCGCGCCGCCCACCAGCAGGCCGATGAGCTGGAACAGGGCGTCGGGCGCCGGTCCCAGCGCATAGTCCTCGATCAGCGCCTGGCGGATGGGTTTGCCGCCGATGGGAAAGTCGGGAGGCGCGCCGAGCGCCGCGCGCACCGCCTCCGCCAGCGCCGGATCGTTGCCGGGATAGAGTCCGAAGCTGTCGCCGGGCGCGTAGGCGAGGCCGCTGCCCGAGATGTCGAGCACCACGTGGCGCGTGTCCTTCTCGGAGCCGTCACCGTTGAGGCGCGTGGCGGAGCGGAAGATCGCTTCGACGGGGGCATCGCGCGTGCCGGGTAGCGTGGGAACGGGTTCGGCAGCGCTGCCGGGTTGTGCGGGTCGCTCTGCCGACGTCGCCGGCCGCGGCGCCTCCTCGAGCAGGCGCTTGAGCATGCGGCTCGTCTCCTTGCCGCCGGGCGCGCACAAGTTGAGCTTCGTCTCCGCGCCCGAGGCGATGGCGGCCGAGTATGTTTCGCACAGGTAGCCGCACTGGCCGCAGTCCTGCTGCGCCATGGCCGCGAACAGCCGACGCGGCAGCGGCTTGCCATCGGCAAGGGCCATGCGCTCGGCGATCGGCATGGCCGGATCGTGCCAGGGAGCACCGTCATCATTGCCCTCGAGCGCCTTCGCGGCCGCGTCGGGCATGGCGCCGTCGAGCACGGCGGCGCCGGCCTTGGCATCGAGCGACAGGAGGCCGGCGAAGAAGCCGTTGAGCCACGCGCGCTGCTCCAGCGAGAACGGCGCCGACTCCGGGATCATGACGGATTCCCCTCCCCCTTGCGGGGAGGGGCTAGGGGTGGGGGGAACCCCTGGCAGTGATGTTCTGCCATCCCCCCCTCCCTTGCCCTCCTCCACAAGAGGGGAGGGAGGCGGAGGAGCAAGCATCCGCCCCTCACCCCGACCCTCTCCCCGCAAGCGGGAAGAGGGAGCCACTGCAGCGTGGATCATGATGCTGCGCCCTCGCTGGCAACGGCCTCGACCATGGCCTTGAGTGCCGGCACCTCATGCCGGCGGGTGAAGGCGAGGAACGTTTCCTCGGGCGTCGCGCGGTGCGCCAGGTAGGCATTGAGAATGCGCTCGATGAGGCGCGGGCATTCGTCGGCCTTGACGTCGCGGTAGAGCTCGCGGGCGATGCCGGCGTCCGCGCCGAAACCACCGCCGACGAAGACGTGGAAGCCTTCGACCGTCTCCTCGCCGGCTTCGTCGACGGGCACGCGGCACGCCAGCAGGCCGAGGTCGCCGATGTAGTGCTGAGCGCAGGAGTTGGGGCAGCCTGTCAGGTGGATGTTGATGGGGCTGTCGAGCGCAACGCGCGGCTCCACCCACTCGGCGATGGCCATCGCCGTGCCCTTGGTATTGGAGAGCGCGAACTTGCAGCCGGTGTTGCCCGTGCAGGCGATGAGGCCGGCGCGGATGCTGGTGGCCTTGGCCGTGAGGCCGATGTCCGCGAGGCGCTGCTCGATGAGCGCCGCGTTCTTATCCTCCACGCCCGACAGTATGAGATTCTGCCAGACGGTAAGGCGGATGTCGCCGTCACCCAGGTCCGCGGCAATGCGGGCGAGGTCGCGCATCTGGCCGCAAGTGAGCTTGCCGACCGGCAACGCCACGCCGGCCCAAACCTTGCCGGGCTGCTTCTGAGGATGGAAGCCGATGTGCGCCTGGCGATCCTGTCGATTGGGTGCCGACACCTTGTCGTCCGCGAGGCGCGTGAGCTTCGCGCCGAACCTCGACTCGACCTCCGCGAGGAACTTGTCGAGGCCCCAGGCATCGAGCACGTACTTGAGGCGGGCCTTCTTGCGATCGGTGCGGTCGCCGTTGGCGATGAAGACGCGCACGATGGCATCCGCGACCGCCACCGCCTCCGCGGGCCTCACATAGATGCCGCCGAACTTGGCGAAGTCCCGGTGCCCGGTGATGCCGCCGACACCCAGCCGGAACCACACGCCCGGCTCCACGCCGGCGCCCTCGCGCACGGTCACGGCCGTGAAGGCGATGTCGTTGGTGTCCTCGAGCACGGGGATGGCGCCGCCGCCGTCGAAGCCCACGTTGAACTTGCGCGGCAGACCGTGGAGCGAGCGGTCGTTGAGGATGTGGTGGTGCCAGGCCCGCGCGTAGGGACGGGTGTCGATCAGCTCCTGCGGGTCGATGCCGGCCGTGGGCGAGCCGGTGACGTTGCGGATGTTGTCGGCACCCGTCCCTTTGGTGGCGATGCCGAGTTCGGCCAGCCCTTCGACGAGGGGGATGGCACCCTGCGGCATCACTTCGCGGATCTGCAAGTTGGCGCGCGTCGTCACGTGCGCGTAGCCGCCGCCGTGCGCCTCGGCGAGATCGGCGATGCCGGCGAGCTGCCAGTGCGTGAGGATGCCGTTGGGAATGCGCAGCCGGCACATGTAGGAATTCTGCGCCGGCGCCACGTAGAACAGGCCGTGGAAGCGCCAGCGGAAGTTGTCGATGCCCTTGGGGAACTGGCCCTTCGCGCTCTCCTGCTTGAGGCGTGCGTAGGCGTCGAAGGGATGCTCCTCGCGCTTGGCCTTCTCCTCGGGCGAGAGCTTCCGGCCCTGCGCCTCGAAGCGGGCCATGGCGGCCAGGTGCTCCTTGTCAGGGCCGGCGGGCGCGACCGCGCCGCCACCGCCTTCGGCGCCGAGCGGCTTCAGGCCCTGGGCGGCGCGGCGGGCCTGCACGCCGGATACGAAGCCCTCGAGATAGCGGCGCTGCTCCTCCGAGAAGTCCTGCCCGCCCATCACGCCGCCTCCGCGTAGACCTTACCGAAGGCTAGCGCGCCACGGATCGCCGCCACCGCGGACCCGTTGGTGATGAGCTCGCGGTACCAGGCAGCGTCCGCCGTGTCGCCGACGAGCACCGCCCCCGTCAGGCGCCCGTCGCGGATCACGAGCTTGCGGTAGATTCCGGCCTCGGCGTCCTCGATCAGGACCGGCTCGGCGCCTTCACCCTCGAAGTCGCCGGCCGAGAAGACGGGCACGCCGGACACCTTGAGGCTCGTGGCCGTCAGCGACCCTTCGTAGGAGGCAGCCAGACCCGCCAGACGCCGCGCCAGCGCTCGGGCCTGCTCGTAGGCGGGCTCCACCAGCCCGCAGCAGACGCCGCGGTGCTCGGCGCATTCGCCGATGGCGTAGATACCGGGGCGGCTGGTCTCGAGGCGGTCGTCGACCTTGATGCCGCGGCCGATCTCGAGACCGCCGCTTCGCGCCACCTCGGTGCGCGGCTTGATGCCGGCGGCCATCACCACGAGATCGGCCGGCAACGAGCGGCCATCTTTCAGCAGGATGCGCTCGGCGCGGCCGTCACCCTCGATCGCCGACGTCTGCGCCTCGAGGATGACGTCGATGCCTCTGGCGCGGATGGCAGCCTCGACCAAGGCGCCCGCGCGTTGATCGAGCTGGCGCTCCATCAGCCGCGGCATGAGATGGATCAGCACGACCTTGCAGCCGCGCCGGGCGAGGCCGCACGCCGCCTCGATCCCTAAGAGGCCGCCGCCGATGACGGCCACAGACGTTCCGGGCGCAGCGGCGCGCATGGCGGCAACGTCGTCGAGATCGCGGAAGGTGAGCACGCCGGGCAGATCGTGGCCTGGAATGGGCAAGCGCATCGCGCTGGAACCGGTCGCCAGCACCAGGCGATCGTAGGCGAGGTGTGCGCCGTTCGACAGCACGACCTCGCCCTCGGCCGGGCGCAGCGCCGTGCATATGGCGCCGGTCAGCAGCTCGATGCGGTTGTCTCTGAACCATTCGGGCGGGTTGAGATCGATGTCGTGCTCGGCGACGTCGCCGGCCAGCACGCCGGACAGCAGCACGCGGTTGTAGGCAGCGCGCGCTTCTGCACCGACGATGGTGATCGCGAAGCGGCCGGGGCACAGGCCGGTGATCTCCTCCACCAGCTTGACGCCCGCCATGCCGGCGCCGATCACCAGCAGGCGCTCGCGCTCGTGTCGGGTGCGACGCACGTGGATCATGTGGCATCCCCCACGCCAGCGGCGGCCTTACCCTCCCCCTGGCGGGGAGGGGATAGGGGTGGGGGGAGCCACGACGGCAGATGTCCTGCAATCCCCCCCTTCCTTGCCCTCCCCCACGTCGTGTCGAGGACGCGCCTCCGGCACGATGCGGGAGGGGAATACTCCCGGGAGGGGGAGGTGCGACCGGCGCAGCTCGCGGAGGGCCAAGGCGCCATCGGCCTACTCCGCGGCCTGGAGCGCCGGCGCCTTGTGGCGCGCGTAGAGGAACTCCAGCACGGCGGCGCGCGCGTGGATGTAGGTGGGGTTGTCGACCAGCTCCAGGCGCTTGCGGGGGCGGGGCAGGTCGACCTTCAGAATCTCGCCGATGGTGGCGGCGGGCCCGTTGGTCATCATGACGATGCGGTCCGACAGGAGCACGGCCTCGTCGACGTCGTGCGTGATCATCAGCACGGTGTTGGCGAGCTTCTGGTGGATCGCCATCACGGAGTCTTGCAGATGCGCCCGCGTCAGGGCATCGAGCGCGCCGAACGGCTCGTCGAGCAGCAGCACCTTGGGCTCCATGGCGAGCGCGCGGGCGATGCCGACGCGCTGCTTCATGCCGCCGGAAATCTCCATCGGCCGCTTGTCCTTGGCGTGGGCCATCTGCACCAGCTCGAGGTTGTGCATGGTCCAGGCGTGGCGCTCCTTGCGCGACTTGGCGCCGGAGAACACCTTGTCGACCGCGAGGCGGACGTTGTCGTAGACGGTGAGCCAGGGCAGCAGCGAGTGGTTCTGGAACACCACGGCGCGGTCGGGCCCCGGCTCGTTGACCTCCTTGTCCTCGAGCAGCACCGCGCCGCTCGACACCTCGAGCAGGCCGGCAACGATGTTGAGCAGGGTCGACTTGCCGCAGCCGGAATGGCCGATGATGGCGACGAACTCGCCCTGGTCGATGCCGAGCCCGATGTCGCTCAGCACCTCGCTGGTGACGGCACCGCGCATGAACGACTTGCTCACGTGGTCGATGCGCAGGAACGTCTGGCCGGGCACGTATGGCCGGAGCGTCGTGTGGGGAACGGCGGGAACGTGGGCGATCATTGGCGCCTCCTCATGCTGCCTGGATGCCGCGCGTGGCGAAGTGACCGACCAGCGCGACGAGGCGGTCGAGGACGAAACCGATCACGCCGATATAGACAAGGGCCACGACGATGTCGGCGAGCCGCGAGGAGTTCCACGCGTCCCAGATGAAGAAGCCGATGCCGACGCCGCCGGTCAGCATCTCGGCGGCGACGATGGCGAGCCAGGAGAGGCCGATGCCGATGCGCAAGCCCGTGAAGATGTAGGGCGCGGCCGACGGCACCATGATGCGCCAGAAGAACTCAAGCGGATTGAGGCGCAGCACGCGGGCGACGTTGCGGTAGTCCTGCGGGATGTTGCGGATGCCGACGGCGGTGTTGATGATCACCGGCCAGATCGCGGTGATGAAGATCACGAAGATCGCCGAGGGCGCGCTGTCGCGGAAGGCGGCGAGCGAGATGGGCAGCCACGCCAGCGGCGGCACGGTGCGCAGCACCTGGAAGATCGGGTCGAGGCCGCGCATCGCCCACACGCTCTGTCCGACGAGCGCGCCGAGCGCCACGCCGACGACGGCGGCAAGCCCGAAGCCTATGGCGACGCGCTGCAGGCTGGTCAGGACCCGCCAGCCGAGGCCGATATCCTGGGGCCCGAGCACGAACCAGGGATCGACGATGAGATCCTTGGCGTCCTGCCAGATCTTGAGCGGGGTGGGCAGGTTAGCCTTGGGGCCCGATGCGGCGATCTGCCATACGAGCAGCACGAGCGCGAGCACGATGACGGGCGGCACCACCAGGGCCGCCGTCTCGCGTGCCAGCGCCAGCAGCCGCCCCGGGCGGTGCGCTCGTTTCGGGAAGGGCACCACCGCCGCGGGCGCCGTGATGGCCGTGGGCCCGGGCGATCTCTCCGTTGCGTCGATGCGTCGTGCGATTGCGGCACTCGTGGGCATGCGCGCGTTCTCCGTGGCAGGCGTCGTGGTCGAGGCGACGAGGCTCAGACCACGGCGCGCTTGATCGACAGCGACTTCAGGTAGGCCAGGTGATCTTCGGGATCGAACACCTTGCCGTCGAAGAACGTCTCCTTGCCGCGCGAGGGCGAGTCCGGGATGTCGGAGGCCGGCACGGAAAGCGCCTTTGCGGCCTCCCGCCAGATGTCCTCGCGGTTGATCTTGTCGACCAGCGCCTTCACGTCCGTCGAGGGCTCGAACTTGCCCCAGCGGATGTCCTCGGTCACGAACCAGCGGTCGTGGCTCTTGAAGGGATACGAGGCGTGCTCGCTCCAGAACTTCATGTAGAGCTTGGTGCCCTTCTCGACCCGGCCGTTGCCGTAGTTGATGTCGCCCTTGAGCCGGCCGATGATGTCCGGGACGGGCACGTTGAACCATTGGCGCTTGCCGACGATCTCGGCCAGCTCCTGCTTGTTTTCCGGCTTCTCGCACCACTGCTGGGCCTCCATGACGGCCATCAGCAGCGCCTTGGCGGCCTTCGGGTACTTGTCGACCCAGGCGGCACGCATCCCGAGCGCCTTTTCGGGGTGCTTGAACCAGATCTCGCCCGTCGTGCAGGCCGTGAAGCCGATGCCCTGGTTGACCAGCTGCTCGTTCCACGGCTCGCCGACGCAGAAGGCGTCCATGTTGCCGACCTTCATGTTCGCCACCATCTGCGGGGGCGGCACCACGATGGTGGAGACGTCCTTGTCCGGATCGATGCCGCCGGCGGCCAGCCAATAGCGAATCCATAGATCGTGCGTGCCTCCTGGGAACGTCATGGCGACCTTCACCTCCTTGCCGTCGGCCTTCTTCTTCTCGAAGGCGGCCTTGAGGGGAGAGGCGTCGGTGGTGACTTTGAGGTCCTTGTATTCGTTGGCGACCGAGATCGCCTGCGCATCGAGGTTGAGGCGGGCCAGCAGGTACATCGGCGTCGGCACGTTGTTCTGGGTGACCTTGCCGGTGGAGATCAGGTAGGGCATGGGCGTCAGGATGTGCGCGCCGTCGATGCCGTTGTTCTCCGAGCCGAGCACCACGTTGTCGCGCGTTGCGCCCCAGGACGCCTGCTTGGCGACCTCGACGTCGGCCATGCCGTGCTTGGCGAAGTAGCCCTTCTCCTTGGCGACAGCGAGCGGGGAGGCATCCATCAGGGCGATGTAGCCGAGGATCGCCTTGCTCACCTCCGGACCGGCGGTCTCGGCGAACGCACCCGCGGGGAACGCGGCCCTCGCGGCCGACAGCAATGCCGCCGTTGCCGCGGTCGCGGATGCCGACCTCATGAGATCGCGCCGGCTGATCCTCGCGGCCTTCGCTGTCGTCCTCTTGGATGTGGTCATCGTCGTGGTCGCCTTTGTCTTGCTGCGAGAGCGACGAGGCACTCTCGCCTCGGCACTCGCCGGCATTGCGTGGAACCAACAAAAAAACCGCTGCCCAAGGCGCACGCGATCACGCGTTCTCCTCAGGTCAGCGGCGTTGCTCGGTGGGCCCGGCGTTGGACCCAAGCGCCAGCGTTGGCGCCTATCTCGCGAAAGACAGTTTCAAGCTTCATGCCAACTCATATGCTCACGGAAAATCGCTCCAATTCAATAGATTGGCCAATCGTGCGATTCGCGCGCCTGGCCCTCGCCTGCCCATTCGCAGCGCACCGTGCAGAAGTCTTGTGCAATGCAGCGACAACCGCAGGCCGCCTTCGGATCAGCCGGAACGCTTGATGCTCCAGCTCGCGAGGTGACCGGCAATATCGTCGGGGTCGAATGGAGGCCCGGCGAAGGCGCCGATGCCGTCGGCGGGCTCGCCTGCGCCCGCTGTCGCCTCTCCGCCGCGCAGCGCCGCGTCATAGAGATCGGGGCGCACCACGGCCTTGGCTACGGCCAGCGATTCGGCCGAGAGCGGAGCCTGGCCCCAGCGCACCATCTGCGCATAGAGCCATGCCATCTGCACGGGATCGGGGCGCGCGGCGCCATTGCGGCCGATGATGAGGTAGCGGTCGTTGCTGTGCACCGTTCCGTCGGGGGAGACCTTCAGGCGCCCCGTCAGCGTCCGGCGGATGACTTCGGCAGCGACGTCGAGCCGGTTCGGGATCGCCAGAATCGCGGCGACGTCGATGCGGTTGGGTGCGGCCAGGATGGCGGCGACCTCCTCGAGATTGGCTGCGTCCTCGATGAAGGCGGCGGCCCGGCGATGCGCACGGACGAGGCGCAGCAGCACGTCGGGGTTCTCCTCGGCCCAGCGGGCGCGCACGGCCAGCAGCTTCTCCGTAGCGCGCGCCAGGATCTCGCACACGAAATGCAGAATGACTCCGATACCGAGGTCGACCGCCACCGAGTTCCAAGGCGCGCCGACGCAGAACCCGTCGACGTGGCCGTTGGCGAGGCTGTCCACCATGTAGGGCGGCGGCAGCACGACGAGGCGCACGTCCTCGTCCGGGTCGACCCCGCCGGCAGCCATCCAGAAGCGGATGTGGTAGTTGTGCGTGGAGAAGGGGAACGTCATCCCGAAGGTCAGCGGCTCCTGGCCCCTGGCCTTGCGGGCCTCCACCACGCGCTTGAGGGCGCGCGCCGACACCATGGGATCGAGGATATCGCCATCGGCCGCTCCGGCGATCGCTGCGTGGAGGGCGGGCGTCACGGTGATGGCGTTGCCGTTCACGCCGAGTCCGAACGGCGCAACGATCGGCACCTTGACGTGGCCGATGCCGAGGCTGGAGGCGATGGCGACCGGCGCGATGAGGTGGGCGGCGTCGAACAGTCCGATGTTGAGCTTATCGCGGATGTTCGACCAGGACACCTCGCGCACCAGCTCGATATCGAGGCCCTCGTCGGCGGCGAAGCCCCGGTCGGCGGCGACGATGAGAGCCGCCGCGTCGGCGAGCGGGATGAAGCCGATCCTGAGCTTCGTGAGGCTTGTCATTGCAGCAGCTCCGCCGCCGTGATCACGGACTGTGCCACGTCGGCAATCTTGCGCTTCTCGTTCATTGCGGTCTTGCGCAGCAGCGCGTAGGCCTGCTCCTCGGTGAGGCCTTTGGCCTTCATCAGGATGCCCTTGGCGCGGTCGATCACCTTGCGCGCCTCGAGCGCGCTCTTGGCGCGGTCGAGTTCGCCCTGCAGCCGCGCGAAGGCGTTGAAGCGGGAGATGCACAGGTCGAGGATGCTCTTGACCCGCTCCTTCCTGAGCCCGCCCACGATGTAGGCGGACACGCCGGCGTCGACGGCCGCCTCGATGGTGCCTCGGTCCGACTGGTCGACGAACATGGCGATCGGCCGGCGCACGATGCGCGATACCTGGAACATCTGCTCCAGCACGTCGCGGCTGGGGTTCTCGAGGTCGATCAGGATCACGTCGGGATCGATGCGGTAGACTTGGTCGAGCAGCCCCGTGGTGTTGCCGAGCAGCACGACGTTGCCGAAGCCGGCCTCGCGCAGGCCGGCTTCCAGGATCGCCCGGCGGATCGGATCCTCGTCGATGACGAGGATCTTGAGGGCGGCATCTTGCGGCGGCGTGTTCAAAGGCTCGACGGCCGTGGCTTGTGCTGTGCAGCACGAGTCTGACGCACCGCAGCACAATTCACAACTCGCTCGCGTGCTCGCTGGGAGTGCAATCCTGCCTAGAAATTAAGCTGCTAGCCGCTTTAGCAGCGATCTGATGCCGCTAGAATGGACGGTCGGGATGACAACCTGGGTACCAAGTGGAAGCGTCGTAACGCCAAACTCGGGGTCAGCGCATGCTTGCAGCCGGCCGGGCATTCGAACAAGCCGGCCAACGCAGTAACGGGAGGAGGACGGGCGGTGACAGAAGGATCGCTGCGGCAGAGGGCGATGAGCGGACAGATCGTGCCGGGCTCGATGGTGTTCGAGTTCTTCACGCCCGGCATTGCACAAATCCTGAAGCTCGCCGGCTGCGAGTATCTCATCTTCGACATGGAGCACGGCGGCCTGTCGCTCACGGAGCTCAAGGCGCAATGCGGCCATTGCCGCGGCATCGGCGTCGCGCCGATGGTGCGGGTGCCGCGCGGCGAATACCACTTTCTCGCGCGCGCCCTCGACGTGGGAGCGCAAGGGGTGATGGTGCCAATGGTGGAATCGGCGGAGCAGGCGCGTGCCGTCGCGGAGGCGACGCACTATCCGCCGGGCGGTCGGCGCGGTGCGGCGTTCGGCTTCGCGCACGACGACTACGAGCCCGGCGATCCCGCAACCAAGATGCGGGTCGCGGATGCGCGCAACCTCGTCATCGCCCAGATCGAGACGGAGCGGGGCCTCGATGCGGTCGAGGCGATCGCGGCCGTGGAGGGGATCGACTGCCTCTGGCTCGGCCATTTCGACCTGACCAATTTCCTCGGCATTCCGGGTCGGTTCGACGACCCTCTCTACCTGGGTGCCGTCGAGCGCATCGTCGCGGCCGGCCGCAAGCACGGGAAGGCGCTGGGATACATGGCGGCCGATGCAGGTTCGGCGAGGCACTATCGCCAGCACGGCTTCAACATGATCGCGACCGGCACCGACCAGGGCATCCTCATGGCCGGCGTGCGCAATATCCTCGCGGCGGTCGGCGAGCCGTGACGCCTGCGGCGGAATGCGGCTGACGCTTTTTGCGCGCTACGCCGCGAATCCGAACACCTCATGGAAGGTGCGCCGCCCGGCTGGTGTGATCGCCACTGCTCGCGTGCCCTCGATGCGCCGGATCCAGCCCTTGGCGAAGCAGTGCGCGCAGAGTGCCGCGCCGACCGCGCCTGCCAGGTGCGGGCGCCGCTCGCTCCAGTCGAGGCAGGGACGGCACAGGATGCGCCGCCGGCTCTGGCCGCGCGACGCGACGAGGCTTTCCACGTCGATGCCGATGCGGGCGAGCAGCGCAATGCCCTTGTCCGTCACCAGCCCCGCGTCCTGGGCCAGCTCCACCTCGCCGCCGCGCACCATGGCGTCGGCAAGCGCAACGCCCAAGTGGCCCGCCAAGTGGTCGTAGCAGGTCCTGGCGGCTCGCAGCGCGGCATCGCGCGGGCCGACGACGAGGCGCCTGCCCGGCGGCTCCGGTCGGGAGGCCACCTGCATGATGCTCTCCATCATGCGCGCCACGGCGGGCGAGGCCAGCCGGTGGTAGCGGTGCCGCCCCTGCTTCTCGACGGCCAGCAACCCCGCCGTGGTCATGCGCGCCAGGTGGCTGCTCGCCGTCTGCGGCGTGACGCCCGCGACCTGCGCCAGCTCGGAGGCTGTGAGCGCGCGTCCATCCATCAGCGCGTGGAGCATGCCGGCGCGCGCCGGGTCGCCGGCGAGCGACGCGACCTCCGCAAACTGAGCATTGATGGCCATGCGTGTCTCCTTGCGTGGGCTCGTCCGCCGTCGGACGAGGGCCGTCCCCTCCCCCTTGCGGGGAGGGGTCGGGAGTGGGGGGTCCACAAAATCAGCGCCCGGGAGTTCCCACCCCTAGCCCCCCGTCATGTCGAAGACATGCCTCCGGCATGGGGAGGACAATCCCGGCGAGCTTGCTTTGCTGCCTCCATCATCGGCCGGCGGGCGTCGGGAATGCTTCGGCGAGGATCGTAGCATCTTTCGCCCTCGGCTGTGCAGAGTGGCGCAGCAGAAGCGATAGCGAGGGCCCGGACGCGATGATCACGCAAGCACGCGGCGGCATCTTCTACGGTTGGCGCGTGGTTGCGGCTGCGTTCGTGCTCGCTGCCTTCGGATGGGGACTGGGCTTCTACGGCCCGCCGGTGTTCCTGAGCGTGGTCAGCGCGACGCGCGGCTGGCCGGTGACGCTGGTGTCGAGCGCCATCACGGTTCACTACCTGGCCGGGGCCCTGGTGGGCGCCAACCTGCCCACCCTCAACCGCTGGCTGGGCATTCCCGGGGTGACCAAGGCCGCCGCGCTCTCGCTCGCCACAGGGATTGTGGGATGGGCGAACGCCGCGGAGCCCTGGCAACTCTTCGGCGCGGCACTGCTCAGCGGTGCCGGCTGGAGCGCCATGAGCGCGGCGGCCGTCAATGCGATCGTGTCACCGTGGTTCGTCCGCACGCGGCCCGCCGCCCTGGCGATGGCCTACAACGGCGGCAGCGTCGGCGGCGTCATCTTCTCCCCGCTGTGGGTAGTTTCCATTGCCGCGCTCGGATTTCCCGCCGCGGCGGGCGCGATCGGCCTGGTCATGGTGGTCACCACGTGGACGCTGGCGACGCTCGTCTTCTCCAAGACGCCCGAGGGCATGGGCCTGGCACCGGACGGGGATGCGCCCGGCGCGCCCGCCGTCTCTCTCACGCCGGCGGCCGCCCGTCCGCTGCCGGGACGGCAGCTGTGGCGCAACGCCGGGTTCGTGACGCTGGCCGCCGGCATGGGCCTGGGGCTGTTCGCGCAGATCGGGACGATGTCTCATCTCTTCTCGCTGCTGGTGCCGGCGCTCGGCTCTCAGCGGGCGGGCCTCGCGATGGGGCTGGTGACGGTCCTCGCCGTTCTCGGCCGCACGCTCACCGGCTGGATGATGCCGCTCGGCGCCGACCGGCGGCTGGTGGCGGGCGCCAGCTATGCCGCCCAGCTTCTGGGCTCCCTCGTGTTCCTCACGGCCGACGGCGCGAGCGTGCCGCTATTGCTGCTGGGCGTCGTCCTGTTCGGGCTGGGGTTCGGCAACGCCACGTCCCTGCCGCCGCTCATCGCCCAGGTCGAGTTCGTGCCGGAGGATGTGGTGCGCGTCGTGCCGCTCATCGTCGCCATCAGCCAGGCCGGCTATGCGTTCGCGCCGGCCGCATTCGGCGTGATCCGCGAGCTTGCCGCGCACGCGAGCGGCGCCAGTCCCGGTGCGGTGCCGCTGCTCTTCCTGGCCGCGGCTGCCGTGCAGGGGCTGGCGATTGCGGCGATGCTGGCGGGCCGGGCTACTCGATCTTGATGTTGGCGGCCTTGATCAACTCGGCGTTGCGCTTGCTGTCCTCGGCCAGGTAGGCGCGGATCTCGTCCGGCGTCTGCGGCGGCACGACCACGTTGATGGCCCGCATCTTGGCGATCATCTCCTCGGTCTTGGCGAGCTCGACCATGCGGGCGTTGAGCTTGGCGACGATATCCTTCGGCGTGCCGGCGGGCGCGCAGACGAAGAACCAGATCGGCACATCGGAATCGGGATAGCCGAGCTCGGTCAGCGTCGGCACGTCCGGGAAGTCCGGGTGGCGCTGCGGCGCGTTGATGTCGAGGAGGATCAGCTTGCCGGCTTTGACGTGGGGCAGCACGTTGATCTCGTTCATCATCTGGATGTTGTTGGGAAGCAGGTCGTTGAGCGCGTCGGCGCTGCCGCGGTAGGGCACGTGCAGAATGTCGATGCCGGCCCGGTACTTCAGCATCTCGACACGCAGCTGCGTGGCCGTGCCGAGGCCGGCGGAGCCGTAGGCCAGCTTGCCCGGATTCTTCTTGGCGTAGTCCACCATCTCCTTGAAGGTCTTCACGCCCACCGCGGGATGAATAACGAAGCCGGACACCAGATCGCCCACCCGGCCAACGGGGTCGAAGCTCTTCATGGCGTCATAAGGGGCCTGACGCAGGTGAGGCAGAATGGTGAGCGTCGCAGCGGGCGTAAGCAGGAAGGTGTAGCCGTCGGGCGGCGACTTGGCGGCAGCCTCGGTGCCGATCATGCCGCCGGCGCCGCCGCGGTTCTCGATCACGAACTGCTGGCCGAAGACCTGGCCGAGCTTGTCCGCCCAGGGCCGGCCGATGAGGTCGGTGGCGCCGCCGGGCGCGTAGGGCAGGATCAGCTTGACCGGCTTGTCCGGCCAGCTCGCCGCCTGCGCCCAGGCTTCGCTCGCGATCCCGATGACGGACAGTAGGGCCAGTGCGGCCGCGGTGGCACGCCGTTGCATGAGCTTCCTCCCTGTTTTCGTTGCCTGCAGATTGAAAGGAGACGGAGCATCCGTCAATTGCGAGCGGACGCAGTGCGCCTTGACCCCGGCCGCGTGCGCGGTGCAAGACTTCGATCGGGAGGGAGCGAGCGGCATGGCGATCGACAAGCGGGTGGGCTCCGCGGCGGAGGCGCTGGCGGACGTGGGCGACGGGGCCATCGTCTTCATCACCGGCTTCGGCGGCGCCGGCTTTCCCAACCTGCTGATCCGGGCCCTGCGCGACCGCGCGCCGAAGGACCTGACCCTGGTGGTCAACTCGGCCACGCATCGCTATTCCCTCACGCACGAGCTGATCGAGGCCGGTCTCGTGCGCAAGGTCATCTGCAGCGCCGCGCGCGGGCACGGCAAGGAGCTCTCCCCCTTCGAGCAGCTGTGGAAGGCCGGCAAGATCGAGCTGGTCTGCCTGCCGCAAGGCACGTTCACCGAGTGCATTCGCGCAGGGGGAGCAGGCATTCCGGCCTTCTACACAGCGGTGGGCTGCGGCACCGAGCTGGCGCGCGGCAAGGAGGTGCGCAGCTTCGAGGGCCGTGACTACGTGCTGGAGCGCGCGATCACCGGCGACGTGGCGCTCGTGCGCGCCGACACGGCCGACCGTTACGGCAACCTCACCTTCCGCTACGCGCAGCTCAACTTCGGGCCGGTGATGGCCACGGCCGCGAAGCTGGTCGTGGCCGAGGTGCGCGCGGTGACGAGCGAGCCCATTCCGCCCGAGCGCGTCCAGCTGCCGGGAACCTTCGTCGATCGGGTCGTGACGGTGCCGGCATGAGCGCGACAGAGCCACTCAACCGCCGCCAGATGGCCTGGCGCGCCGCGCAGGACGTGACCGATGGGCTCGTGGTCAACCTCGGCATCGGCATGCCGGTGAACGTGGCCGACTACCTGCGGCCCGGTATCGACGTCTTCTTCCAGTCGGAGAACGGCGTGATCGGAGCGGGGCCTCTGGCCTCGCCGGAGCGCGCCGATCCGGACCTCGTCGACGCCGGCAGCCGCCGCATCACGCTGCGGCCGGGCGCGGCCATCGTCGACTCGGCGTGGTCGTTCGCCATGATCCGCGGCGGCCACATCGACGTGTCCATCCTCGGCGCCTTCGAGGTGGCGGCCAATGGCGACCTCGCCAACTGGGACATGCGGGTGCCGAACAAGGGGCCCCTCGTCGGCGGCGCCATGGACCTGGCCGTGGGCGCGCGCGCGGTGTGGGTCATCATGGAGCACACCACTCGTGCCGGCGCGCCTCGCCTCGTCGAGGCCTGCACGCTGCCGCTCACCGCCACGCGCTGCGTGCGCCGCGTCTATACGGACCTCGCCGTGGTCGACGTGACGCCCGAGGGCTTCCGGGTGCGCGAGATGCTGGCCGGCCTCACGCAGGCCGACCTCGCCGCCCGTACCGGTGCGCCGCTCACCTTCGCCCCCGACTGTGGGCGCCTCGCTCCACCGCCGATCGCGAACGCGGACTAGGGCCGCTGCGCTCGATCATGCCGAGGCGGGCCGAGATCGACGATTTCCTGAAGGCGCTGGACGAGACGCAATATCTGTCCCCGGCGCGCATGCAGGCCTACCAGCGCCGGCTGCTGAGCAGGCTGCTGGACCATGCGCGGCGCGAGACCACGTTCTATGCCGAGCGCCTCGCCCCGCTGTGGCTGGCGGACGGCTCGATCGACTGGGATCGCTGGCAGGATGTGCCGATCCTGACGCGGGCCGAGGCGCAGGAGAACTTCACCGCCTTGTGCGCGCGCTCGCTGCCGCCCATCGCCGGGGGCACGACGGAGGACACCTCGTCGGGCTCGACGGGTCGCCCGCTCAGGCACCTTACGGCCCATATCCAGGACCTTGCTTCGGCCTGCGCCAGCGAGCGCTTCTTCAAGTGGCACCGCATCGACCCGGGCGCGCCGACGGTGCGTATCCGCGCCGTGAAGCACCCCGATGCCGCCTATCCCAAGGGCCGGCGGGTGGTCGGCTGGAGGGCCGGGCACGAGGACAGCGAGGCGATCGACCTGTCGATCGCAACCCCCGTCGACCGCCAGATCGAATGGCTCGAGCGCGTCGGTCCCCGATATCTCGCCTCCTACCCGAGCAACCTGCGCGAGATCGCGCGCGAGGGGGAGCGCTCCGGCAAGGCGCTGCGGTTCGATGCGGTCATGACGTTCGGCGAGATGGTGTCGGACGACATGCGCGTGGCGATCGAGGACTATTTCCGCCTGCCGCCGCTCGATCGCTACGGCTCGAGCGAGGTGGGACAGATCTCCGCCACCTGTCCGCACTCCCTCAAGCATCACGTGACGTGCGAGCTGGTACTTCTGGAAATCCTCGACGACCATGGGAAGCCGGCAACGCCCGGCGCGACGGGCCGCATCATCGTCACGCCGCTCTACAATCTCGCCATGCCGCTAATCCGCTACGAACTCGGGGACTACGGCATTCTGTCGCCGGACCGGTGCGGATGCGGCCGCATGCTGCCCGTCCTCGAGCGCATTCTGGGGCGCACGCGCAACTTCTTCCGCTTCGCGGATGGAACCAGCACCTGGCCGGTGCTTCTGTCGCGCGACTTCCAGGCCTTCGTGCCGAACCGGCAGTTCCAGGTGGTCCAGCTCACGCATACCGACATCGAGTTTCGCTATGTGCCGGTTGCGGACGGCCAGGTGAACGACCTGCCGGGGTTGACCGCCTATCTCAGATCCAAGCTGCATCCGTCGGTATCGGTGACGCTGGCGCCGGGTGCAGTCATTCCCCGCTCCCAGGGCGGCAAATACGAGGACTGCATGTCGCTGGTGACGTGATGCGCGCGCGGGAAAGAACCGTGAGCGCAAGACTTGACCCGCGGCCCGGCGCGTCATGTCGCACGCTCCGCCCGCTGAGCTTGTCGAAGGACGGACCACGCATGCCAACCGTGCTTCGACAGGCTCAGCACGGGGTTGGAGCGTGTGACATCACGCCCATGGGCGGGGAGGTCCCGCGTCAGTTGTTGCCGTCGCAGAAGCCGTTGATCAGGGTCTGGCCCACCGGGCAAACAGGGCCGGCGATCTGCCTCGTCTGGATGCTCTGGAAGAGATCGTTGGGCAGGTCGACGTCCGGATCGTCCTCGCGATGGCGCCGGATGAGCGACTTGTCCTCGCGCGAGAAGTAGAGCTTGAGGCCGAACAGGGAGCGCACGTCGCGATCCTCGTCGAAGCCGATATCGGCGAACAGCGAAAGGGCCCTGACTGTTGGAGGTGCCCATTCGAAACCCGCGGAGGCGAAGAACCCGGGCCCCTGGACCTGGCCGGCCGTCAAATGCACCCTGAAATCGTCGCGCGGGTAATAGGCCACTGTGCCCTTGCCGGCGAAGCCTTCGAGCGTGCCGAACTGGTAGGCGGCCATCCCTTCGAGCGACAGGCGGCCCAGATAGAGCTGGCTCTCGAGGCCGACCTTGCTCGCCTCGGTCCGCTGGAAGTCGGTCGTGCCCTCGTCGGATGATGCCTCCCAGACAAGGTGGCTCGCGTAGGCGCCGAGCAACCCGCGCGACGGATCGCGCCAGAAGAGGTGCCCGCCGACGCCGTAGAACGGGGCGCCGTTGCCCTTGCCGCTGACGCCGTCCACCTGCAGGCCGAAGTCGCGCGACAGCGGCAGCGCCAGTGCGGCAAAGACGCCCGCTGGCGTCTCGTCGTTGAGGTGAGCCCCGAAGCCGCCGACCTTCACGTTGAGGCCGGACACGGCCGGCAGTTGTCCGTTGCTTCCTTCGAGGTCCAAGGCCAGCGCGGCACCGTTGCCGGACCCCTCTGCCACGGCCGTCAGCGCGAGGATCGACACGCTCGACAGCAGCGTGCGGGGAAGATCCATGACGACCTCTGATATCGGAGATTGGATATGCTGGGAGGGAGCGCAAAACCGAAGAGGATGTTAACTGCGCGTAAGTGATTCCCACGTGTCCGTAAATGCGCGGACGGCGCACTGAATATGCAACCGGGGCGAATATCCGCTCGGCGATGCAGTTTGAGCTCGGCCGGAAGCGGCGGGGGTCCTTCGTCCAATAGCGGTCATCCCGGCATGCCGCCCCTCGTTGCGTCAGACGCCGAGGTGGCGGTGCATGAGCCGGGGATCCTTCGTGAGATCGGCCGGCGTGCCCTCGAAGACGATCTCGCCCTTGACCAGAATGACGATGCGGTCGGCCACTGCGGTGACGGCGGCCACGGTCTTGTCGACGACGAGCGTCGCCATCCCGGTGCCGCGGATGAGCGCCACGGTGCGCCAGATCTCGTCGCGGATGATCGGTGCCAGCCCTTCCGTGGCCTCGTCCAGGATCAACAGACGCGGGTTGGTGAGGAGGGCGCGGCCGATGGCGAGCATCTGCTGCTCGCCGCCCGAGAGCTGATCGCCGCGGTTCTGCCGGCGCTCGGCCAGGCGCGGGAACAGCTCCAGCACGCGCCCGGCGGTCCACGCGCCGCCGCTTCCCGCGCCGGTGCGCGCGGCGATCGCGAGGTTCTCCGCCACGCTGAGGCTCGCGAAGATGCCGCGGCCCTCCGGCACATAGGCGATGCCGCGCCGGGCGATGGCGAAGGTCGGCAGGCGCGTCACCTCCTCGCCATCGATCAGCACGGCGCCGCGGCGCGGCCGCACCAGGCCGACCAGCGTGCGGATGAGCGTGGTCTTGCCCATGCCGTTGCGGCCCATGAGCCCGATCGTCTCGCCCGGCCGGATCGCCAGCGACACGGCGCGCAGCACGTGGCTCTGGCCGTAGAACGTGTCGAGCGCGCGGCCCTCCAGCAGCGGAGTGGGCATCGACGGCGTCATCCGCCACCCCCACCCCGGTCCGACCTCGCCGAAGGGGCGGGCGCGTGGCCCCCGAGATAGGCGTCCTGCACGGCCGTGTTGGCGCGGATCGCCTCGGGCTTGCCCGCCGCGAGCACCGCGCCTTCGGCCATCACCGTCATCCAGTCGGCGACGGCGAATACGAAGTCCATGTCGTGCTCGATGAGGAGCAGCGCGTGCTCGCGCGCCAGGTCCTTCAAGAGCGCCGTCATGCGCTGCGACTCCTCGGGACCCATGCCCGCAAGCGGCTCGTCGAGCAGCAGCACCTTGGGCTCGCTCGCCAGCGCCATGGCAATCTCGAGCTGGCGCTGCTCGCCATGGGAGAGCGTGCCCGCGAGGCGTCCCGCGACCTCGGCGAGGCCGACGCGCCGCAGCGCCTCGCCGGCCCGCGCGATCAGGCTCGCCTCGCCGGAGGCCCGGCAGAGGAGGCGCCGGGACGGCGCGGCGACGGCCTGCACCGCGAGGCGCACGTTCTCCAGCACGCTGAGCGTGGCGAAGATGTTGGTGCGCTGGAACGAGCGGCCGATTCCGAAAGAGGTCATGCGCCAGGCGGGCTCGCCCGCCACCTCCCGCCCCATCAGCTCGATGCGTCCCGACGTCGGCCGGATCTCCCCGGAGAGCATGCTGACGAGGGTGGTCTTGCCGGCGCCGTTGGGGCCGATGACAGCGTGCAGCTCGCCCGCACGCAGCGAGATGGAGACGTCCCGCACCGCCACCAGGCCGCCGAACCGGCGCGTGAGGGCGTGGGTGGCGAGCACCGGAGGCATCTGGGCGCGCGCTTCAGGCATCGTGATGCGCCTTGGCGGCAATCGGCTTGGCCGCCGGCGGGACGGCAGCGCGGCGCGCCCATGACGGCAGCGCGATGCCGCTGAGCCCCCTCGGCAGGGCAATGACGACGGCGAGCACGACCAGGCCCTCGACCAGCAGCTTGCGCTCGGTCAGGCTCTGGGCAACCTCGCCGAGCGCGGTGTAGGCGAGCGCTCCGACGATGGGGCCGTGCAGCGTGGTGAGGCCGCCCAGCAGGATCATCAGCAGTGCCTCGGCCGAGCGATGCCAGCCGATGAGCTCGGGGTTCACGAAGCCGCGGTGCATCGCCCACATATGGCCTGCCACGCCCGCCAGCAGGCCGGCGACCACGAAGGCGGCGAGCTTGTAGCGGTAGGTGTTGTAGCCCAGCGCCTGCATGCGGTGCTCGTTGACGCGGATGCCCTCGAGCACGCGCCCGAAGAGCGAGCGCAGGAGGACGACGAGCGCCACATACATGGCGACCAGCAGCCCGAGGGAGACATAATAGACCGCATACGGGCGCTGGCGGCGCGTCAGCGGCAGCTGCCAGTCGAACACGGCGAGCACGGGCCGCGCCAGGAACGCGCCGTCCGTGCCGCCGCCGAGCTTGGTGTCGTGGAACAGGAAGAAGAGCATCTGGCCGAAGGCCAGCGTCACCATGAGGAAGAAGAAGCCGCGCGTGCGCAGCGACAGGGCACCGACGACGAGCGCCGCCAGCGCGGCGACCAGCGCCGCCACCGGCAGTGCAAGGAAGATGGAGCGGCCGGTGCTCGCGGGGGTGATGAGGTACACGCTGTAGGCGGCGAGCCCGTAGAAGGCCGCATGGCCGAGGCTCACGAGCCCCGTGCAGCCGACCAGGAGCTGCAGGCTGAGCGCAAGCATCGCCGAGATCAGCGCGTAGGTGCCGAGCTCCACGTAGTATGGCGACACGGCGAGCGGTAGCAGGGCGAGCAACGTCGCGCCCAGCCCCAGCCACACGAAAGCGGCCCTGCCGCTCGGCAGCATCAGTGCCAGCTCCCCTCGCGTCTCATGTGCGCTGTCCGAACAGTCCCGACGGGCGCCAGATCAGCACGAACGCCATCAGCACGTAAACGGCGAGCCCGGCAAGCTTGGGCGCATAGGCTTTGCCCAGGGTGTCGACGAGGCCGATGATCAGCGCCGACCAGAATGCCCCGGAGACGGAGCCGAGCCCGCCGATCACGACCACGACGAAGGAGATGATGAGGAAGCCGTCGCCCATGTTCGGATAGACGGAGTAAAGGGGGGCGGCCAGAACGCCGGCCACGAGGGCCAGGGCCGTGCCGAGGGCGAACACGCTCATATGCACGAGGCGGGCATCGATGCCGAGCACGTCCACCATCTCCGGCTTCTCGGCCGCCGCGCGGATGACGGCGCCCATGCGTGTGCGCTCGATCAGCCAGAAGAGCAGCAGCGCGAGCCCCAGGCAGATGCCGATGACCGCGAAGCGATAGGCCGAGTAGCTGAAGCCGGCCGTGATCGGCACCGAGAAGTCGAAAAGCGCGGGCACGGGGACGGAGTAGAAGTCGTTGCCCACGAGGAGCGAGCGCCCCTCCTCGAACAGCAGGATCAGGGCGAAGGTCAGGAGCACCTGGTCAAGGTGCTCGCGGGCATAGAAGTAGCGAAAGAGGCAGCGCTCGAGCACCAGGCCCAGCGCGATGCCGGCCGCCATAGCCACCGGCAGGGCGAGCCACACGGAGCCCCATTGCCGCGCGACCAGGAAGGCCGTGTAGGCACCGATCATGAACAGCGAGCCGTGCGCCAGGTTGATGATGCCCATCACGCCGAAGATGAGCGTCAGCCCGCTGGCAATCAGGAACAGCAGCAGGCCGTATTGCACGCCGTTGAGCAGTTGCGCGAGCAGGCCCGGGAGATCCATGCGGCACGTCCTTCGACAAGCTCAGGACGAGGGCGGCGTTTGCGGAGGGGTTGCTTCAACCCCGTGGTGAGCTTGTCGAACCACGGCTGGCGTGCTCGGCCCGGCAAAGCTGAGTGCCGGGCCGCTCCCTCACTTGTCTGCTCAGCTGAGCTTGCAGCCCGTGCCGGGATCGGCAAGGGCCTCCACCGCGATCCCGATCACCTTGTTCTCGCCGCCCTGCGCTTTGCGCAGGTAGATATTCTGCGTGACGTTCTGCGAGGGCGACATGGAGATGGGACCGCGCGGGGAGTCGATCTTGGCCGCGCGCAGGGCCTTGTAGAGATTGGCCTCGTCCTCGATCTTGCCGTTCACGGCCTCCAGGCCCACGGCGAGAAGCTGGGCGGCATCATAGCCCTGCACCGCGTACACGTCGGCGTCGCGGCCGGCCTTGTCCTTGAAAGCGCGGCGGAAGCCGATGTTCTTCGGGTTGTCGAGCCCGTCGCCGTAGTGCAAGGCGGTCTCGATGCCTTCGGCGGCCTGGCCCTGGGCTTCGAGCGTGCCCTCGGTGAGGAAGCCCGAGCCGCACAGGGGCACCTTGAGGCCCGCTGCCGCGTACTCCTTGACGAACTGCACCGCGCCGCCGCCGGCGAAGAAGGAGCCGACCACGTCGACCCCGAGCCCCGGGATCTGGGCGAGCAGCGGCTGGAAGTTGGTCTGCGGGAAGGGCAGCGTCAGGTTGGGCAGCATCTCGCCGCCGCCCTTCTCGAACGCCTCCTTGAAGCCGGCACCGCTCTCCGCGCCCGCCGCGTAGTCCCACGTTACCCACACGCCCTTCTTGAAGCCCTTCTTGGCTGCCGCCACGCCCATGCCGTAGGCCGGCTGCCAGTTGGTGAAGGAGCTGCGGAAGACGTTCTTGGCGCACAGATCACGCGTGACGGCAACGTTGCCGGCATTGGGGACGATGGTGAGCGTGCCGCTCTCCGACACCACCTTGTGGATGCCCATCTGCACGCCTGAGTGGACTGTGCCGATCAGCACGTCGACCTGATCGCGCTTGACGAGGCGGTCGGCGTTCTGGGGCGCGAGCTCGGGCTTTGATTCATCGTCCAGCTTGACGATCTGGATCTCGCGGCCGCCGAGCTTGCCGCCCTTCTCCGCCAGCAGAAGCTCCACCGCGAAGGTGATGTTCTCACCGAGCTTGGCGAAGGTCCCCGAGTAGGGGAGCATCAGCCCGACTTTCAGCGGCTTCGCCTGGGCGACGGCCCATCCTGTCGGCACGGCCGCCGACGCGGCGAGCGCGGCGCCGGCCCTGATGAGGCTGCGACGGGATACTGCCTGCTTGCCTGCACCCTTCATTGGAGTCCTCCCTGGATTGCTGCGGCAGGATATAGCCGATCCCGTATCGCTCGCCTACGGCACAGCACGCGGTGTCTCCGGAGCGGCAGAGGCGGGCATTCGAGCTGGCGGAAGGGGGCGTGGACAGACCTATCGGGCAGGAGCAGAGCAGCTGCCGAATGAGCGTCGAGCCCGTCTGTGTGCCCGGAAGAAAACATCGGGTGTAAAGTGGCGGCCAGCGTGCAATTCACCTTTGCAGATGAAATTAGGTCAGCTATCCTGTCCTTTACCTGCGAGAGCCTCGCGCGGCCGCGGCCGACCGGAGTCCGACCGGTGCGCCCTGGGCTGGTGCGGCGCTCGCGAGGTGGGGTGATCAGCCGCAAGGTACCGCCCCGCCCGCTGCCGCGGCGCATGTCCCTGTCCGAACCGGGAGACGGGGACGTCCGGCAGACTGGAGGCGGGCCATGGAGCGGCGGCGTTCGGCTCCGCGCATTGTTGGGCTTGGTTCCGCCGCGCCGCAGCGCGCGTGGCGGGAGGGCTCGGGGTGCGCCGAGCCCGAAAGAGCCGTGAGAGCATTAAGGTATTGATGAGCCAGAAGGCAGTGGCCATGACGCTGGAATCGAAGCCGAACCAGACCACGCTCCAACAACGGGCGGCCCATGCCATTCCGGGGCCGAGCGGCCTGTTCGATCCCAAGCGCGAGTACGATGCTTGCGGGGTGGGCTTCATCGCCAACCTCAAGGGCGGCGCCTCGCACCAGATCATCAAGGACGCTCTCTACATCCTGGAGAACCTCGAGCACCGCGGCGCGGTGGGCGCCGACCCGATCGCGGGCGACGGTGCCGGCATCCTGGTCCAGATCCCGCACGCGTTGTTCGCGGAGGAATGCGCGGCCCTCAAGATCAAGCTGCCGAAGCCAGGCCACTACGCCGTCGGCCACCTGTTCATGCCGCAGGACGAGCGGCTGCGCGCTCACTGCGAGCGGGTGTGGATGCGCATCATCCGCGAGGAGGGCCTGGAGTTCCTGGGCTGGCGCTCGGTGCCGGTCGACAACAGCTGCCTCTCCGAGATGGTGAAGGCGGTGGAGCCGGTGCATCGGCAGATCTTCATCGGCCGGCCGAAGGCCATGAAGGACAGCCAGGAGTTCGAACGCAGGCTCTACGTCATCCGCAAAGTCGTCTCCAACGCGCTCTACTACGCCTACAAGGGCAAGGATATCGGCCACTACACGGTGTCGCTGTCGAGCCGCACGCTCGTCTACAAGGGCATGTTCCTGTCCTACCAGGTGGCTAGGTATTACAAGGACGTCACCGACCGGCGGCTCGTCTCCGCCATGGCGCTGGTGCACCAGCGCTTCTCCACCAACACCTTCCCGTCCTGGAAGCTCGCTCACCCCTACCGCATGGTGGCGCACAACGGCGAGATCAACACGCTGCGCGGCAACGTCAACTGGATGGCGGCGCGGCAGGCCTCGGTGTCCTCGCCGCTGTTCGGGCAGGACATCGGCAAGCTGTGGCCGATCTCCTACGAGGGCCAGTCCGATACGGCCTGCTTCGACAACGCGCTCGAGTTCCTGGTGATGGGCGGCTACAGCCTGGCACATGCGGCGATGATGCTGATCCCCGAGGCGTGGGCCGGCAACCCGCTGATGGATGCCAAGCGCCGGGCATTCTACGAGTATCACGCCTGCCTGATGGAGCCCTGGGACGGCCCGGCCTCCATGGCGTTCACGGACGGCCGCCAGATCGGCGCCACCCTCGACCGCAACGGGCTGCGGCCGGCGCGCTACCTCGTCACCAAGGACGACCGGGTCATCATGTCCTCGGAAGCCGGTGTGCTGCCGGTGGCGGAAGAGAACATCGCGCGCAAGTGGCGCCTGCAGCCGGGCAAGATGCTGCTCATCGACCTGGAGGCGGGCCGCATCGTCTCCGATGACGACCTCAAGGCCGACCTCGCCTCGCGCTACCCTTACGAGCAGTGGCTGAAGCGCACGCAGGTGCAGGTGGGCGACCTGCCGCTGCCCAAGAAGATCTTGCGCAAGAAGACCAACGTATCGCTGCTCGATCTGCAGCAGGCGTTCGGCTACACGCAGGAGAGCCTGAAGTTCCTGATGGCACCGATGGCCCATACCGGCCAGGAGGCCGTGGGCTCGATGGGCAACGACACCCCCGTGTCGGTCCTGTCGAACAAGCCGAAGCTGCTGCACACCTACTTCAAGCAGAACTTCGCCCAGGTGACGAACCCGCCGATCGATTCGATCCGCGAGGAGCTGGTGATGAGCCTCGTCTCGTTCATCGGGCCGCGGCCGAACCTGCTCGACCTCGAGGGCACCGCCAAGCACAAGCGGCTCGAGGTGTACCAGCCGATCCTGACCAACGAGGACCTGGAGCGGATCCGCCAGATCGGCCTCGTCAAGGACAACGAGTTCTCCTCGGTTACGATCGACATCACCTATCCCTCGGAGAAGGGGGCGCTCGGCATGTCGGCGGCGCTCGACGTGGTGTGCGCGGAGGCCGAGGAGGCTGTGCGCTCCAAGGAGTACAACATCGTCATCCTGTCGGACCGCGCCACGGGTCCCGATCGCATCCCGATCCCCTCGCTGCTCGCCACCTCGGCGGTGCACCACCACCTCATCAGGCAGGGCCTGCGCACTTCCGTCGGACTCGTGGTGGAGACCGGCGAGGCGCACGAGGTGCACCAGTTCTGCGTGCTGGCGGGCTACGGCGCAGAGGCGATCAATCCGTATCTGGCCTTCGATACGCTCGAGCAGATCCTGCCCGAGATCGACGAGAAGCTCACCTTGAAGGAGGCGCAGAAGCGCTACATCAAGGCGGTAGACAAGGGACTGCTCAAGGTGATGTCCAAGATGGGCATCTCGACCTACCAGTCCTACTGCGGCGCCCAGATCTTCGATGCCGTGGGCCTCAAGTCGAGCTTCGTGAGGAAATATTTCACGGGCACGCACACCCAGGTGGAGGGCGCGGGCCTGCGCCAGGTCGCGCGCGAGACCGCCGAGCGCCACCGCCAGGCCTTCGGCGACGTGCCCGTGCTCGAGGACACGCTCGATGTGGGCGGGGAGTATGCCTATCGCGTGCGCGGGGAGGCGCACGTGTGGCGGCCGAGCGTGGTCGCCGACCTGCAGCATGCGGTTCGCGGCAACCTGCCGGAGAAGTATCGGGCCTACGCGCAGCAGATCAACGACCAGTCCGAGCAGCTGATGACGCTGCGCGGGCTGTTCCGGCTCAAGACGGCCGAGGAGATGGGCAGGAAGCCGGTGCCGATCGAGGAGGTCGAGCCGGCCGCCAACATCGTGCGCCGCTTCTCGACCGGGGCCATGAGCTTCGGCTCCATCTCTCGCGAGGCGCACACCACGCTTGCCATTGCCATGAACCGCATCGGCGGCAAGTCGAACACCGGCGAAGGCGGCGAGGAGGCGGACCGCTTCAAGCCGCTGCCCAACGGGGATTCCATGCGCTCGGCCATCAAGCAGGTGGCGTCGGGCCGCTTCGGCGTGACGGCGGAATACCTCATCAACTCCAACATGATGCAGATCAAGATGGCGCAGGGCGCCAAGCCCGGCGAAGGCGGCCAGCTGCCCGGCCACAAGGTGGATGCCACCATCGCCAAGGTGCGCCACTCCACGCCGGGGGTGGGGCTGATCTCGCCGCCGCCGCACCACGACATCTACTCCATCGAGGACCTGGCGCAGCTCATCTTCGATCTGAAGAACGTCAATCCGCAGGCGGACGTGTCGGTGAAGCTGGTCTCCGAGGTTGGCGTCGGCACGGTGGCCGCAGGCGTCGCCAAGGCCCGCTCCGATCATGTGACCATCGCCGGCTTCGAGGGCGGCACCGGCGCCTCGCCGCTGACCTCCATCAAGCACGCCGGAAGCCCGTGGGAGATCGGCCTGGCCGAGACGCACCAGACGCTGGTGGCGAACCGGCTGCGCGGGCGCATCGCCGTGCAGGTGGACGGCGGCGTGCGCACCGGGCGCGACGTGGTGATCGGGGCGCTCCTGGGTGCCGACGAGTTCGGCTTCTCCACTGCGCCGCTGATCGCGCTCGGCTGCATCATGATGCGCAAGTGCCACCTCAACACCTGCCCGGTCGGGGTGGCGACGCAGGACCCGGTGCTGCGCGCCAAGTTCAAGGGCCAGCCCGAGCACGCCATCAACTTCTTCTTCTTCGTCGCCGAGGAGGCGCGCGAGATCATGGCCTCGCTCGGATACCGCACGTTCGACGAGATGATCGGCCAGTCGCAGTGCCTCGATAAGGAGCGCGCGATCGGTCACTGGAAGGCGCGCGGGCTCGATTTCGAGAAGCTCTTCCACAAGCCGGACGTGCCGGACGGCGTCGCCATCTACAACTCCGAGCGGCAGAACCACGGCCTCGACAAGGTGCTCGACCGGAAGCTGATCGAGCTGGCCAGACCCGCGCTCGAGAGGAAGGAGCCGGTCAAGCACGAGCTCACCATCTCCAACCGCGACCGGGCCACCGGCGCCATGCTCTCCGGCGAGGTCGCCAAGCGCCACGGCCACGCCGGGCTTGCCGAGGACACCGTCTGGCTCTCCTTCAAGGGCACGGCCGGGCAGAGCTTCGGCGCGTGGCTGGCGCACGGCGTCACGCTCGATCTGGTGGGCGAGGCCAACGACTACGTCGGCAAGGGCCTGTCGGGCGGCAAGCTGATCGTGCGGCCGGACCCGAGCTCCGGGATCGTGCCGGAGGAGAGCATCATCGTCGGCAACACGGTGCTCTATGGGGCCATCACGGGAGAATGCTACTTCCGCGGCGTGGCGGGCGAGCGCTTCGCCGTGCGCAACTCCGGCGCGGTGGCCGTGGTGGAGGGCACCGGCGACCACGGCTGCGAGTACATGACGGGCGGCGTGGTGGTGGTCATCGGCCCCACGGGCCGCAACTTCGCGGCCGGCATGTCGGGCGGCATCGCCTACGTGCTGGATGAGGACGGCACCTTCGAGCGGCGCTGCAATCTCTCCATGATCAGCCTGGAGCCGGTCGAGGCCGAGGAGGAAGTGATGCGCCGGCTATCCAACCAGGGCGGAGACCTCGAGAGCCACGGCCTGGTCGACGTCATGCGCGACATGACGAGGCAGGACGCCGAGCGGCTGCATCAGCTGATCGCGCGGCACGCGCACTACACCAACTCGGCCAAGGCGCGGAGCATCCTCGACAACTGGACCGCCTACCAGACCAAGTTCAAGAAGGTGATGCCGGTGGAGTATGCCCGCGCGCTGGCGGAGATCGGCAAGCACCAGTCGCCCGACAGCACCGGTCTCGACGTGATCGAGATCGGCCTCAGGGCGGCGAAGGCTTAGCAGTCATCCCGGGCCTTGTGCCCGGGATCCAACCATCAGCAGGCTCTGCAGCAACTGGAAGATGGATACCGGGGACAAGCCCCGGTATGACGACAGGATGGGCAAGATCACCGGCTTCATGGAGTTCGAGCGGCACGACCGCGGCTATCGGCCGGTCGCGGAGCGGCTCAAGCATTGGCATGAGTTCGTAGAGCCGCTGCCCAAGGCGGAGGTGACGCAGCAGGCGAGCCGCTGCATGGATTGCGGCATTCCCTACTGCCACAACGGCTGCCCGGTGAACAATCAGATCCCGGACTGGAACGACCTCGTCTACCGCGACCAGTGGAAAGCAGCAGCACTCAACCTGCACTCCACCAACAACTTCCCCGAGGTGACGGGGCGCGTGTGTCCGGCACCGTGCGAGGCCTCCTGCACGCTCAACATCGACGACGCGCCGGTCACCATCAAGACCATCGAGTGCGCCATTGCCGACAAGGCTTTCGCGGAGGGCTGGATCGTTCCGAAGCCCGCCGAGGTAAGGACGGGCAAGCGCGTGGCGGTCGTGGGCTCGGGACCGGCCGGGCTGGCCGCCGCGCAGCAGCTCGCGCGCGCCGGCCACGAGGTGCACGTCTACGAGAAGAACGCGCAGCCGGGCGGCCTGCTGCGCTACGGCATCCCCGACTTCAAGATGGAGAAGCACATCGTCGAGCGGCGCGTGAAGCAGATGGAGGCGGAAGGCGTCGTCTTCCATTGCAACGTGCATGTGGGCAAGACCGTCGCCGCCGCCGGCCTCGAGGCCTCGCACGACGCGGTGCTGCTGGCCGGCGGCTCCGAGCAGCCCTTCGATTTCTTCGCCAAGTCGCCGGGGCGCGAGCTCGACGGCATCCACTACGCCATGACCTTCCTGCCGCAGCAGAACCGGCGCGTCGCAGGCGAGCCGCTGGGCGCGGTGCCCGAGATCACCGCCAAGGACAAGCACGTGATCGTCATCGGCGGCGGCGATACGGGGAGCGACTGCATCGGCACCTCGTTCCGCCAGGGCGCCAGGTCGGTGACGCAGCTTGAGATCATGCCGATGCCGCCCGAGAAGGAGAACAAGGCGCTCTCCTGGCCCCATTGGCCGCTCAAGCTGCGCGTGTCCTCGAGCCAGGCCGAGGGCGCCAAGGTGGAATATTCGATCTCCACCACCGGCTTCGCCGGGGCCGGCGGGAAGGTCGAGAAGCTGCTCTACACGCGCGTCGACAAGACCCTGAAGCCGGTGCCGGGCAGCGAGGGCGAGCTGCCCGCGGATCTCGTGCTGCTGGCCATGGGCTTCTCGGGTCCGGTCGAAGCCGACCTGGTCAAGGAGCTGGGCCTCGCCGTGGTGCCGCGCGGGCGCTTCAAGGGGCTCGACGCCAGCGAGCGCGACTACCGCATCAAAGGCCGGACCAAGCTGTTCGCGGCAGGCGACATCCGCCGCGGGCAGAGCCTCGTCGTGTGGGCGATCCGCGAGGGCCGGCAGGCCGCGCATGCCATCGACCGCTTCCTGATGGGCCGCAGCGACCTGCCGCGGTAGCGCCGAACGACCTCGAGCGCAGCATGAACAATTCTTAACGTGGCCCGGCCGTCGGGTTCGCGGGCGATCGCTCGTTTCATGGGCAGTGATCATCAGCGGGGTAGACAAGGAGACCCAGATGAAAGCCCGATTACCCAGATATGTACTGCCGGCACTGCTGGCGGCGACCGTCCCGGCGGCCGTCGTGCTCGCCCAGGCGCAATCGCAGCCGCAGCCGGAGCCGCAGCAGAGGAGCGAGCGGCCCGAGCGTCCGCGGCTCTCGCCGGAGGTCCGCAAGAGGCTCGGAGAGGGACGGCTGGAAGGCCGTATCACCGAGATGAAGCAGGCCCTCAAGCTCAACGACGCCCAACTCAAGCTGTGGGCGCCCGTCGAGCAGCAGCTGCGCACCGGGTTTGCCGCGCGGCAGCAGGCGCGTGAGGAGTTCGAGCAGCGCCTGGAGCAGCGGCGTCAAGGCGGCACGGCCGAGCGTCCATCGCTCGCCGACCGGCTCGACCGCATCAGCAAGCGTATGACCGAGCGTGCCCAGCGCATGCAGGCGTTCACGGAAGCCTTCAAGCCGTTCTACGCCTCGCTGAACGACGAGCAGAAGGCCGTCGCCGGCGTCGTGCTGCGAGACATGCGCGGGCGAATGCATGGGCCCGGCCGCCACTGGGCCATGGGCCGCATGATGGAGCGCATGCACGGAATGCCCGGCGGGCCAGGACCCGAAGGCCAGCCGCGCTGAAAGGTGCGACGGAGCGGGCGAGCCCGTCCGTTCAAAGGGTGACCCCGGGGGAGCAGCCGAGCCAACGGCCATCCGCCGGGTCTTCCTCGGGCGTCTGGACCCTCCTCCCCCGTCCAGGCGCCCGAGCCTCGCATTGAAGCTTATTCCGCGAAAATAGCGCCAGCGGATAGCCGGGGTCGGGGACCGTTCAAGCCCCGGCGGCGACCTTCAGGCTCTCGGCCCTGATCTCCTCGGTGAGGCGGGCCTTCAGCGCGGAGAACTCCGGGCTCGTCTTCAGCGTGTAGTGGCGCGGGTGGGGCAGATCCACGGCCACGTCGGCCTTGATGCGTCCCGGGCGCGCACTCATGACGATGACGCGCGAGGCGAGGAAGATCGATTCCTCGATGTCGTGCGTCACGAACAGCACGGTCTTCCTCTCCCGCTCCCAGATGCCGAGCAGCATCTCCTGCATCAGCGCGCGCGTCTGGTTGTCGAGGGCCCCGAAGGGCTCGTCGAGCAGCATGATCTTGGGGTCGTTGGCGAGCACGCGGGCGATCGCCGTGCGCTGCTGCATGCCGCCCGACAGCTGCTTGGGATAGTGCTGCTCGAAGCCCTCGAGGCCGACGCGCTGGCACCAGTCGTGGGCGATGCGGCGGCGCTCGGCCTCCGCCACGCCGCGCTCGCGCAATCCGAAGGCGATGTTGTCGGCGACCGTGAGCCAGGGAAACAGCGTGTAGGACTGGAACACCATGCCGCGGTCGGGGCCGGGCCCGGTGACGGCCTCGCCGTCGAGCAGCACGCGGCCCTGCGTGGCGCGGTCGAGGCCGGCGACGATCCTCAGCAGCGTCGACTTCCCGCAGCCCGAGGGTCCCAGGATGGTGATGAAGTCGTTGTCGGCAACCGCGAGCGTGACGGGCTCGAGCGCGCGCGTGGGCTCCGCCCCGCGGCGGGCGGGCGGGAAGGTGCGCGACACGCCGTCGATCAGGAGCTTGCTCATGGTGTCATCCCGGAATTCGCGGCGGCGAATATCCGGGACCCAGAGACACGCCGGAGCTCTGCCTTGCAGCTCCTGGGTACCGGACATTTCGCTTCGCGAAATTCCGGCATGACAGTAGCGCGCGCGACCTCGTCCTGAGCCTGTCGAAGGACGGGCGGCGCCCGCCAGGCCGTGGTTCGACGGGGCTCACCACGGGGTCGGCACCCGGATCGACCCGCGTTCGCCTTACCGCGCATCACCTGAGGCTCCAGGGGAACAGCCATTGGTTCGCCGCCTTGAACAGGAAGTCCGAGACCAGGCCGATGATGCCGATGACGATGATGCCGAAAATGATCTGGCCGGTGTTGAGCAGCGCCTGGCTGTCGATGATCATGTGGCCGATGCCGGAGGAGGAGCCGATCAGCTCGGCGACGATGACATACGTCCACGCCCAGCCGAGCACGAGGCGCAGGATCTCGGCGATCTCGGGTGCGGAGGCGGGCAACAGCACGCGCGCGACGATGCCCCAGTCCCTGGCGCCCAGCGTATAGGCGGCCTCCACCAGGTCGCGCCGCGTGTTGCCCACCGCCACCGCCACCATCAGGATGACCTGGAACACGGCGCCGATGAAGATGACGAGCAGCTTCTGCGTCTCGCCGATGCCTGCCCACAGGATCAACAGCGGGATGAAGGCGGAGGCGGGCAGATAGCGCGCGAAGGAGACGAACGGCTCGAAGAAGGCCTCGACGGGCTTGTAGGTGCCCATGGCGATGCCGAGCGGCACGGCGAGGACGGACGCCAGCACGAAGCCGCCCACCACGCGCCAGATGGTCATGGCGATGTCGACAATGAAGCCCTGCTTGGCGAGCAGCTCCCAGCCCTCGCGCACCATGGTGAGCGGATCGGCCAGGAACGTGGCCGTCACGTAGCCGCCCAACGTGGCAAAAGCCCAGGCGGCGACGAAGAGCACGAAGAAGGCAATGCCGAGCAGGATCCGTGAGGCGGCTGGGATGGGCTCGAGAGGTCGGGGCATGGTGGGTGACGGGAAGAGGGCGGGCCGATCTTCCTTTCTAGCTTGTTGCAGCGCATCTCGAACAGCGGAATGCGCGAAGCCAGAGCGTGTTTGCGGGCACCCCTTGCAACCGGCATCCGATCGGCGCACATTGATGCTTGTTCCAGGGGGGCCGGCGGCAGCCGGCTGAGATGGCGCTGATGCCGCGCCGCCACCCTTAGAACCTGATCCGGGTCATGCCGGCGAAGGGACGGAAACGCGCGCTTCCCCTCACCGCCGTCGGTTCGCGATCAGCGAGAGCTTCCCCCCTCTCCCCATGCATCGGGAAGAGGGACACCCGCGAGGAGAGCGACATGAACAAGATCACGCGAGCCCAGGATCTGCTGGTCCCCAAGGTCACGACGGGCCCCATCAGCGCGTCGAGCAAGGTCTACTCCTCGCCCGAGGGCCATCCGGATGTGCGCGTGCCGTTCCGCGAGATCGCGCTCAGCAAGGAGAGCGGCGAGGGCGCCTTTCGCGTCTACGACCCCTCGGGCCCCTACACGGACGCGAATGCCAAGATCGACGTGGAGAAGGGCCTGCCGCGCACCCGCGAGGCGTGGATTCGGGAGCGGGGCGGGGTAGAGGCGTATGCCGGCCGCGAGATCAAGCCGGAGGATAACGGCAACGTCACCGGCAAGCATGCCGCCCGCGATTTCCCTAACAAGCCGCGGCCGATGCGGGCCATTTCCACCCTTGCCGCCGTCGTCCCCTCCCCCCTTGTGGGGGAGGGACAGGGTGGGGGGGATGGCAGAACATTTGTCGTTCGGGTTCCCCCCACCCCTAACCCCTCCCCACAAGGGGGAGGGGAATACGCGCGCCACCCTCTCACCCAGCTCGAGTTCGCCCGCGCCGGGATCATCACCAAGGAGATGATCTACGTTGCCCATCGCGAGAACCTCGGCCGCAAGGCTGCGCTGGCGCGGGCCAAGGAGGCCGTCGCCGACGGCGAGAGCTTCGGCGCGGCGATCCCGGAGCACATCACGCCGGAGTTCGTGCGCGACGAGGTGGCGCGCGGACGCGCCATCATCCCGGCCAACATCAACCACGCCGAGCTGGAGCCGATGATTATCGGCCGCAACTTCCTGGTGAAGATCAACGCCAACATCGGCAACTCCGCCGTCACCTCGTCGGTGGAGGAGGAGGTGGAGAAGATGGTGTGGGCGATCCGCTGGGGCGCCGATACCGTGATGGACCTCTCGACGGGCCGCAACATCCACACCACGCGCGAGTGGATCCTGAGGAACTCGCCGGTGCCGATCGGCACCGTGCCGATCTACCAGGCGCTGGAGAAGTGCGGCGGCGACCCCGTCAAGCTCACCTGGGAGATGTACAAGGACACGCTGATCGAGCAATGCGAGCAGGGCGTGGACTATTTCACCATCCACGCCGGCGTGCGTCTGCCCTACGTGCCGCTCACCGCCAACCGCGTGACGGGGATCGTCTCGCGCGGCGGCTCGATCATGGCCAAGTGGTGCCTAGCGCATCACAAGGAGAGCTTCCTCTACGAGCGCTTCGAGGAGATCTGCGACTTGATGCGCAAGTACGACGTGAGCTTCTCGCTGGGCGACGGCCTGCGCCCGGGCTCCATCGCCGATGCCAACGATCGCGCGCAGTTCGCAGAGCTCGAGACGCTGGGCGAGCTCACCAAGATCGCCTGGGCGAAGGGCTGCCAGGTGATGATCGAGGGCCCCGGCCACGTGCCGATGCACAAGATCAAGATCAACATGGACAAGCAGCTGGCCGAGTGCGGCGAGGCCCCGTTCTACACGCTGGGGCCGCTCACCACCGACATCGCGCCGGGCTACGACCACATCACGTCCGGCATCGGCGCCGCCATGATCGGCTGGTTCGGCACCGCCATGCTCTGCTACGTGACGCCCAAGGAGCATTTGGGCCTCCCCGACCGCGACGACGTGAAGGAAGGCGTCATCACCTACCGCATCGCCGCGCATGCGGCGGACCTTGCGAAGGGCCATCCGGCGGCGCAGTTGCGCGATGATGCCCTGAGCCGGGCGCGCTTCGACTTCCGCTGGGAGGACCAGTTCAACCTCTCCCTCGACCCCGACACGGCGCGCGCCTACCACGACGAGACGCTACCCAAGGAAGCGCACAAGGTGGCGCACTTCTGCTCCATGTGCGGGCCGAAGTTCTGCTCCATGAAGATCACGCAGGACGTGCGCGACTATGCGGCGAAGCTCAATGAGCGGGACGTGGAGGTGGCCGAGGAGACGACCCAGATCGACCCCGAGGCCAACGGCACCCGCGAGGCCGGCATGGCCGAGATGAGCCGGAAGTTCAAGGAGATGGGCGGGGAGGTGTATGTGGACGCGGCGAAGGTGAAGAAGAGCAACGAGGCGCTGGGGTAGCGCGCCCCGCTCGCACAAGGCAACGCCCGAACTCGCGGAGGGCGACTACCCCGCCGCAAATATCTCCGCCACGCCCAACTCGATCCCCGGCGAGCATCAGCACCCCATCGTGCACGATGGTCGTCAGGATCGTGCCGTCGGTCTGCCGCCGATGATGGATCACGGGCGGGCCATCGGGGTCGATGATCAGGTAGTGCTGGATGCTGGGCAGACTGAAATAGCCGGTCAGCTTCAGGGAGGCGTCGATCTTGCGCGTCGAGGGCGAGGCCACCTCCACCACGATCACCGGCTCGGGCACCTCGATGGAATCGTCCGGCAGCTTCGGCCCGCAATAGACCAGAGCGTCCGGCTCGTGCGCGACATACTGCGAGACGCGCACAGTGGCGCCGTCGGGCCGCATGTGAGAGGGCAGGCCTGCCTTGCGGATGCCTTGAGCCAGCGCGGTTTGAACTGCGAACTTGACCTCGCCGTGGCGTGCCTGCTCCGGAGCCATGAGATAGGGCACGCCGTTGTAAAGCTCCCAGCGCCCGTCCTGCCCCTCGGCCCAGGCCAGGAACTCATCGACCGTCATTCTTCTTTGTGCAGAGGTAGCCACGCGTGACTCGTAGCACACGGGAATATGCCCACCAAGGCACCAGAAGTCCGGAAGGCGCGGTTAAGTTTTGGCTAGATGCAGCGTTGGTGGGCGTGCATAATGCCTCACTGCAAGGGTCATATTGGCTGCATGCGATTCACTGTCAGCGCGTTCACTCGATGGAGTTGTTTCATGCCGATTTCAGGCGAGGGATGGGAGTTGCTCGTCGTTCGCGAGACGGAGCAGCTGAGAGCCGGCGGCAGACGCCGCACCGTCGGAAAATACCAAGTCTACCACGACGGCGTCGCTCAAACCGGCCCGGGCTTGAGCGGCACGACGGCGGAATCGAAAGGTCCCGGCGCCAACGAGCCGGAAGACAACGGCAAGCGCGTGGAGGCCGGGCGCTACCCGGTGTGGACCCATCCGCCGGGCCGGTATGCGACGTGGGGCTACAGCCCCTCAGAGAGCCAGGCCGCCGAACCCAAGCCCGCCTTCGAGCTGATGGAGACGGGCGAGCGGACCGAGATTCTGCTGCACCCGGGGCACGATTTCCTGGCGAGCATCGGCTGCATCAACCCCTGCACGTCCCTGCCCGACGCCGACGAGGACATCGCCTACGTGGGCAGCCGCAGGCGCGTGCTAGCCATCCTCGAGGACATGAAGGCCTACGTCGGCCCAGCCTTTCCGGGCACCAACGGGAAGCGCATTCCGAAAGCCTTCGTCGTCATCGATGGGGAGCCCTAGCCGCTGCGCGGGTGTTGCGATGAGTGCTCACCCGGCAATTCCCGCGCGGCATGAGCCCGGCGCTTCCCGGCGTGGTCGGCGGCCGCGATGGCGCGTCGCCGGCTGCTGCGATCCTCGGCTCATGCCGCGCCCCTCTTGAATCCGTTCTCTACGCAATTGGAAATCAAGCCATGGACCGCACCCAAAGCTATCTGAACAAGACCTTTCTCGTGACCGACCCCGATGCGCGCATCCGCACGCCCGGCGACCTGATGGCCTTCGAGCGCTACGCGCCGGGCGATGCGCTGCCCCCGGGCGAGCAGGTCGGCAATTTCAAGCGCATCGCGCAGGGCACGGTGGTCCGGATCGCCGAGGTCAGCCTCGTCGCGACCGGGAGCGCGGGCTCCATCGCCTTCGCCCGCACCCGCTCCAATGACGGCAATGCGGAGCTCGGGTGGACCTCCACGCGCAATTTCAAGGGCGGGTTCATCAACGAGACGCTCGGCACCCTGCCGCCGGCGCCGGGCGCCCAGAAGTTCGGGCCCAATGCCGTGTGGAGCGGCGGAAGCTTCAAGGGGCAGATCACGCTCGCGCAGATCGTCGGCGCCGGCTACGTGATCAAGCGCATCGCCCTCGATACGCTCGGTCCCTATCTCGATCTCGTGGAGGCAGCCGCGCGGGAGGGCGTGCAGGTCGCCATCAACAGCGGCTTTCGCTCGTACCCGGAGCAGAAAGTGCTGTACGACGGCTTCATCCGAGGACTGCCGGGGTTCAACAAGGCGGCGAGGCCCGGCACCTCGAACCACCAGAACGGCATCGCCTTCGATATCGCGGTGGGCGGCGCCTCCGGCGATCCGATCTACGACTGGCTGAAGAACAACGCCCCTGCCCGCGGCTTCATCCGCACCGTCAACGGCGAGCCCTGGCACTGGGAGTACGACACGGCCAAGGCCGCCGTTGCGGTGGCGAACCACACGTACAAGACGGACAATGTCGTGACGTGAGGGGCGAGCAGCGGACGCGCATCGGGACAAGGCGAGCAGCCGTGTTATACTGAACACATGATCGCGCTGCCCAAACACAAAATGACGGCCGACGAGTTCCTGGCCTGGGCCGAGACCCTGCCCAAGGAGGCGGGCAAGTTCGAGCTCTGGGACGGGGAGGTGATCGTCAAGCACGGGCCCGCGGGACAGATGAACGCCGAGCGGTCACAGCATTGGGACGTGAAGGGCGCTGCTTATCGGGTGCTGCATGACGCCATCAAGCGGGCCGGACTTCCCTGCCATGCGGCGATCGACGGCGCCAGCGTCCGACTGTCGAACAGCAAGCTCGTCGAGCCCGATGTGCTGGTGTATTGCGGCGAGAAGGTTGCGCGCGACGTGCTCGAGGTGCCGAATCCCCTCATTGTTGTCGAGGTGCTGTCGCCCAGCACGCAGACGATGGATCTCGGCGCCAAGCTGCAGGGCTATTTCGGCCTGCCCAGCGTGCAGCACTATATCGTCATCGATCCCGACCGGCCGCTGCTGATCCATCACAAGCGCGGAATCGGCGATGCCCTCGAGACGCGCATCGCCAGCGGCCCGACCCTGCGGCTCGATCCGCCGGGGCTGGAGGTCGACCTGTCCGAGGTACTGGCGAGCTGAGCTGAGCCAGGGAGCTCGGGGTTCCGTTCACGCCGCTGCAGCCGGCCGGCTCGGCGCCCGCGCCAGCAGCCCGACCAGCACGCCCGCGAAGGACAGGGCGGCGAACGAGGTGAGGGAGGCGGCGTAGGTGCCGGTGGCGTCGCGCAGGAGGCCCGAGATCAAAGGGCCGGAGGCCTGGGCGGTCACTTGCACGGTGAGCGCGGCACCACGGATGGCGCCGAAGCTCTGGCGGCCGAAATAGTCGGCCCAGGCGAGCGGAAGCACGGTGAGGACACCGCCGATGCCGATGCCGAACAGGCAGGCCGCCAGGTAGCCCTGCCAGGGCGCGGCGATACCCAACATGAGGCTGGCGCTGACGCCGAGGAAGAGTGCGGCGAGCACCAACCCGACCCTGACGCCGATGCGCCGCGTGAGCAGGCCGAAGGCGAGGCTCGACAGCGCCGAGAACAGGGAGAACGTGCTGACGATGGTCGCCGCGACCGCGGGGCTCAGCCCGCACTCGATCAGGTAGGGGGCCTGGTGCAGGCTCACGCCCGCCTGCACCGGATAGACCGTCAGCGTGTAGAGCGACAGCAGCCAGAACGCCGGCGTATGCAGCGCCTCGGCGCGCGAGAACGTCGGCTCGGGGATCGGCGCCGGCACGCGGCCTGCGCCCGCGGGCGCCGCCACCGCCGCGGGCTCGCGCCGGTCCGGCACCAGGCCGGCATCCTCGGGGCGCCGCACCATCAGCAGCCAGGTCGGCACGAAGCCGACGAGCAGCACTGTCGTGCCGATGGTGATCCAGCCCGCGCGCCAGCCGTCGTGCTGCATGGCGAAATGGGCGATCAGCGGCATCGCCACCAGCCCTCCCATCTGCGCGAGGTTGGCGATGGAGGTGACGAAGGCGCGCCGTGCCACGAACCAGCTGTTGAGCGCGCCGTAGATGCCGAGCTCGAAGGGGCCCGCGAAGTTCATGCGCGCGATGCAGAAGAACACGTAGAAGGCCGCGAGCGACTGCGTGAGCGAGAGCAGCATGGTCGAAAGGCCGGTGAGGAGCACGGCCAGGCACAGCACCAGCCGGGCGCCGCGGCGGTCGAGCACCGGGCCGATCAGCGGGGAGGCGAGCGCGGCCATGATCCCTCCGAGCGACACGGCGCCCGACAGTGCCGTGCGGGTCCAGCCGAACTCCCGCGTCATAGGCTCCACGAAGATGGAGAGCGTGGCCACCGCCGGGCCCTGGCGCGCAAATCCGGCGGAGCAGGCGCACGCCAGGATCACCCAGCCGTAGAAGAACGGCAGGCGCGGCATCAGCAGCGTTGCAAGCCGGGGTCCGCCGGCTGGGCTCATCAGGGGCTCGTCTCGGTTCGGGTTGAGGCGTCGATCGGCGGTCCACTCCCGTTGCCCACTTACGTGTTGGGCCGCTCCCCGTCCAGCGGTTATGTGCCCCGCCTGAGCGGGATGCGCTGGCGCAGCAGGCTCAGCACGACGACAAGGGCGAGGCCGGCGGCTGCGCCCAGGAAGGTCGACCGGAAGCCGGCGAGAAACGCCTCGGCCGGGCTGGCGCCGGCTGCGAGTGCTGCCGCCTCGAGGTGAGCAAGAGCGGCGGAGAGGCCCGTAGCTCCGGCCACTACGCCCATGGTGCGCGTGACCATGGTGAGGCTGCCGGCGACGCCGCGCTCGGCGGCGGGCAGGGCGGCCGTGACGAAATCGGCGTAGGCGACCTGGAACAGCCCGAGGCCGAAGCCCTGCACGAGCAGCGAGACGCCGAGCACAGCTGCCGGCGTGCCGCGTGTCCAGGCCGCGATGGTGGCAAGCCCCGCAGCACAGACCACGATCCCGAGGAGTGCCAGCCGGGCGACGCGGACACGCCGGGCGATCCTTCCGGCGAGCCAGGCGCCGACGACCATGCCGCCGGCACCCAGCGCCAGCACACCGCCGCCCGCCGAAGCCTCGAGACCGGCAATGCGGACGAGATAGTAGGGCACCAGGATGAGCACGCCGAAGGCGGCGAAGTTCACGGCGATGCTGGCTGCATTCATGCCGGCGAAGGCGCGGTCGCGAAAGAGCGCGGGGCGGACGAGAGGCTGCCGGGAGCGGGCCTCGCGAGCCAGGAAGGCGGCGAGCATCGCGAGCGACAGCACGCCGAGTCCGAGCGGGACGTGCAGGCCGAAGGGACCGGAAAGGAGCGTACACGCCAGCAGCAGCGCCGACATCCACGCCACGAGCAGTGCCGCCCCGACGGCGTCGAAGGTGCGCGCGGTGCTCGGCTTTGCCGCGGAGGGGATGAGTGCCGAGAGCACCAGCGCCGCCAGCACGATCGGCACCCGGAACCAGAATACCGCCGCCCACCCCCATCGCTCGACCAGGAGACCGCCGGCGAGCGGCCCGAGCGCCGCGCCGACAGCGGTCGCGGCCGCATAGAAGCTCAGCACGCGTGTGCGCTCGCCCTCGTCGAACAGGGAGGTGGCGAGCGCGGGGCCGCAGCTCAGCGTCAGGGCCGCACCGATCCCCTGCAAGATGCGGCCGAACAGAACGAGGCCGTAGGACGGCGCCGCCGCGCAGGCCAGGAACCCCAGCGCGCTCACGGCAAGCCCGATCCGGAAGATCGAGCGGTAGCCCAGGAGATCGCCGAGCTTGCCGAAAACGAGCATCAGGCTGGCATAGGTGAGAACGTAGGCGACGACGATCCAGCGGATGTCCTCGAGCGCGAGGCCGAAAGCGCGCGTGATGCTCGGCATGGCGATGTTGACGGCCGTATCGAGCGGCACGGCGAGCGTGCCGAGGCCGATGACGAGCAAGGCGGTCTCTGGCCTGTAGCGGCGCGGCATCGTTGCGAGGACCGGATCGGGTTGCGACGGCGCCGGGTGGGCCGAGCTTAGCGCGTCGAGTAGGAGAATTCGCAGATTCGAGGCACAAGAGTATCGGATTTCCAGCCGCAGCAATGCGCGGAAATGGACTTGACGGACATCGGCGCGCACCCGCTATCCTGGCCGTCCGGCCGGCGCTCGATCTCGGTGTCCGGCCGCTTTGCCCGCCAAGAGGTTTCCCCATGCCTGCCTTGCCGAGCGGCGCCGTGAGGCGCGACGTTGCCTTTGGCGGCCATCGAGTGCCGGCCGCGTTCGGGGCGAGGATGAGGCAAGCGTCCGCATGATCCGTGTGGCCTTCGACATTGGCGGCACGTTCACGGATTTCGTGCTGCATGATGACGCGAGCGGGGCAACCCACGCGCTCAAGGTGCCGACCACCCTGCGCGAGCCGGCGGAGGCCGTGATCGCAGGCCTCGAGCAGTTGCTGAAGTCGACGGGCGTGGCCGGCAGCGCCATCGACACGGTGCTGCATGCCACCACGGTTGCCACCAACGCCGTGCTCGAGCGCAAGGGCGCCGCTACTGGCCTCATCACCACGGCCGGTTTCCGGGACGTTCTGATCATCGGGCGCCAGAAGCGCTACGAGACCTACGATCTCTATATCGACAAGCCGCGCCCCCTGGTGCAGCGCCGGCACATTGCCGAGGTGGTGGAACGCGTGGGAGCCGACGGCTCGGTGGTGACGCCGCTGGACGAGGCCTCAGTCGATCGGGCCATCGATGCCATGCTCGCGGCCGGGCGGGAGACGGTGGCGGTGTCGCTGCTGCACGCCTATGCGCGAGGCGAGCATGAGCGGCGCATCCGCGACCGCCTTGCCGAACGCGCGCCTCACGTCGCCGTCTCCATCTCGTCCGAGATCTCCCCGAAGTTCCGCGAGTACGAGCGCACCAACACCACTGTCACCAACGCCTACGTCAAGCCCATCGTGGACCGCTACCTGGGGCAGCTCGAGAGGGCGCTCGAGGAGCGCGGCATAGCCCGCGAGCTGTTCGTGATGCAATCGAGCGGCGGGCTGATCTCGCCCGAGCTCGCGCGCGACTTTCCGGTGCGCATCATCGAGTCGGGCCCGGCTGCGGGTATCCTCATGTGCGCCATCGTCGGCAAGGCCGAGGGCCGCGACCACGTCATCACCTTCGATATGGGCGGCACCACGGCCAAGCTCGGCGCCGTGGACGACGGGCGGCCGGCGATCATGCCGACGTTCGAGGTCGACCTCGTGCGCTACAAGCAGGGCAGCGGGCTGCCGATCAACGTGCCGGCCGTGGAGATGATCGAGATCGGGGCCGGCGGCGGGAGCATCGCGCGCACCGACAAGGGCATGATCGTCGTCGGCCCCGACAGCGCCGGTGCCGATCCGGGTCCCATCTGCTACGGCCGCGGCGGCGCGGCGCCGACCATCACCGACGCCAACGTGGTGCTCGGCTACATCTCGCCCGACTGGTTCAATGGAGGCAGCATGCGCCTCGACGCGGAGGCTGCTGCCTCGGGCATCAAGCTGGCGATTGCCGACCCGCTCGGCATACCGACGGCTCAAGCCGCCTGGGGCGTTCACCTGGTCGCCACCTCCAACATGGAGAACGCGCTGCGCATCGTCTCGGTGGAGCGCGGGCGCGATCCGCGGCGCTACGCCATGGTGGCGTTCGGCGGTGCCGGGCCTCTGCATGCCGCGCGCATGGCGCGCTCGGTCGGCATTCCCACGGTGATCGTGCCCTACGGCGCCGGCGTCGGCTCGGCCATCGGCCTGCTCGAGGCGGCGCCCCGCATCGACGTGACGACGACGCGGATCATGCGCATCGATGCGGGCATCGCCTCGAGCGAAGGCATCGCCGCGCTCTATCGCACGCTCGAGGCGCAGGCACTCTCCGACGTCAAGCGCATCTCGGCGCGCGCGGAACCGCAGTGGTCGCGCTACGCGCAGATGCGCTACGCGGGCCAGGGCTTCGAGATCCACGTCGATCTGCCGGCCGGACCCATCGATGCCGGGTACGCCGAGAGGGCAATCGAGGCCTTCAAGCAGGCCTACCAGCGCAAGCACAAGTTTCTCGATCCGGAGGGCACGATCGAGGCAGTCGACTGGACGCTTGTGGCCACCATCCCCTCGAGCGCCGGCGCGGCCGTTCTCGGCCGATCGCAGGGCGCAGGGCGCGGCGTGCGCGCAGGGACGCGGCAGGCTTGGTTTCCCGAAGCGGGCGGCTTCACCGAGACGCGGATCATCGACCGCCAGGCGCTTGCTGGCGGTACCACCATCACCGGCCCAGCCATCATCGAGGATCCGGACAGCACGGCCGTGATTCTGCCCGGCGACACGGCGCGGCTGAGCCCGCAGGGGCACATCATCATCGACATTTCGGCGGAGGCACGCCCATGAAGGATGTCGGCTCGATCGATCCCATCACCTTGACGGTGATCTGGAACTCGCTGATCTCGATCGCCAACGAGCTGGGCGTCACCTTGCGCCACACCGCCTTCTCGGAGGGCGTGCGGGAGGGCGACGATTTCTCCACCGCGCTTTTCGACCGCAACGCGCTGATGATCGCCCAGGGCAACTTCAGCCCCGGGCATCTCGGCTCCATGCCGGCAATGGCCAAGCACGTGCTGCGCTACTTCCCGGCCGAGACCCTGAAGCCCGGCGACTCGATCCTGGTGAACGACAGCTTCATCGGCGCTGGGCATTTCCCCGACACCTACGAGATCATGCCGGTGTTCCTGGACGGGACGCGGCTCATCGGCTTCGTCGCCTGCTCGGCGCATCAGGTGGACATGGGCGGCGCGGCGCCCGGATCGCAGAAGGTGCACGGTGTGACGGAGTCCTTCCAGGAGGGCCTGCGCATCCTGCCCGTCCGCTTCGTGCGCGAGGGCAAGATCGACGAGGACATCCTGCGCATCGTGCTCGGCAATGTGCGCGTGCCCGAGAAGGTGCGGGGCGACCTGCTGGCCCAGCACACCGCCAACCTGACGGCGTCGGTGCGGCTTGCGAAGCTGTTCCGCGACTACGGCGTGGAGACGGTGGAGCTTGCCTATCAGGCGATCCTCGACCGCTCGGAGAAATCGATGCGCGAGGCGCTGGCCGCGGTGCCTGCCGGCACCTACAGCTTCGAGGACCACATGGACGACTACGGTCCGGGCACGCCTCCGATCTTGATGGCTGTGGACGCCACCTTCGACGGCAAGGGCGAGGTGGAGTTCGACTTCTCGCGCTCCTCCGACGCCGTGCCCGCCGCGATCAACTCCTACATCAACTACACGCGCGCCTACGTCGTGTTTGCCATCAAGGCATTCTGCAACGCGCTCGAGCCGCAGACCGAGGGCAGCATGCGGCCGATCAAGCTCAAGGTGCGCGAGGGCTCGTTCTTCAACCCCAGGTTCCCGGCGCCGTCGGGCGGCCGGCCGATCCTGCAGATTCGCATCTACGACACCATCAACGGGGCGCTCGCCAAGGCGCTGCCGCAGCGGGCCATGGGGGCGTTCTCGCACTGGTCGAACCCCAATATCGGCGGCATCGACGACCGCACGGGGCGGCCGTTCGTGATGTACGACGTCTCGCTGGCGGGTTACGGCGGACGCTACGGCAGTGACGGCGCGGAAGGCCTGGCGCCGGTCATGAATTGCTCCAACATCCCGGTAGAGGTGCACGAGGTGCTGAACCCCATCCGCGTGCATCGGTTCGAGTTCATCGCCGACAGCGGCGGCGCGGGGCAATGGCGCGGCGGCTGCGGCATCCGCAAGGACATCGAGCTCCTCAACTCGACGGCGACGCTGTCCCACCTCGGCGACCGCCACGTGTTCCAGCCCTACGGCATCTTCGGGGGCAAGCCCGGCGCGCTGGCGGAGAGCATCCTCAATCCGCAGGGCAACGGCGAGAAGCTGCAATCCAAGGAAACGCGCGAGATCAAGAAGGGCGACATCATGAGCTTCCGCCTGTCGGGCGCAGGAGGCTACGGACTGCCCGAGAAGCGCGACCCGAAGGCCATCGCCGAAGACATCGCCGACGGCTACGTCACCCGCGAGGCAGCGGTGCGGGACTACGGTGCCGGGAAAGTGCCGGCGGCCTGAGTTGGGCCGCAGGCAAAGCGCCGATGGCCGGCTGCGGCGCCGCTGGCCGCCCCTAACGCTGCTGGCTCGACAGGTTGCGCGGGAGGGTGGCGACGGCAGGTGCGGTGCGCGCATTTTCGATGAGTTTGCAGCCCTCGGCCGTGGTCATCCAGCCGGCATGCTGATCCCTCACTACGTATCCGCTCCCCGCGAGTTCCTCGAGCAGAGGTTGCAGGCACGGTGCCACCGACTGGCTCGGGCGCATGGCCAGCGAGCGCAGGAGCGCCAGCTTCTGGTGATGCATTTTGGAGGTCCCCGTTTCCCGAAGCGGCAGCTTCTAGAATCGGCGGGACCGTCACGCCACTCAAAAAGTGTGAATGGTTATTGCGGTCCGAGAGCGGTGGTAAGGCTCACGCTCGGGTCTTGCTGTGCTTGGCGGTCGGGCCGAACTGAGGTTCCGCCGGCGCGAGCGCGCGCCTCGTCACACCGTCGGCTTGGGTTTGCGCCTGAGCGTCGGCGCGGAGGGCGCCGTCAGCGGATTGACTACCTGGACGCGCTTTGCTGCGACCTTGCGGGGAGCTCCGATGAACTTGGCTCCCACCTCGTTCGCCGAGCGCCACACCACCTGGCAGTTGGCCTCCAGACCGTCGATCTCGATAATGAGCTCGAACGTGTCGGGCACGCTGAGGGAGCTGTCGACGCGGAGCCGCGCTCCCGTGTCGGAGATGTCCCGCACGGTGCAGCTCGCTGTCAGATGTCGGTTGTTGGTTGCGATGATGCCCGACTTGAGCACGCGCCGGCGCGGAGACAGGCGGGCGTCATGCTGGTCCGGCTTGACGAGCGCGCTGCTCATCGACCGGAATTGGACAACGGTATTCTGCGGCGTATCCATCGTGAGCGCCGGAAGCGTGATTCGCTTGACGCTCTCACAGGCCCCTGACACTTGCGTGAACGGACCGGGACCGGCGCCGTCATTTCGCATTTTAGTTAAATGTCGGTTGGCGCCGTACAGGCGGCGACCAGGCCTCTGCCTGGCGGGCCGCGCGTCAGGGCCGGATCAGGCCGCCGGGCATCAATAGCAGGCATCAGTAGCAATAGTCCCAGTACCCGCGGTATCCGTAGGGGTCCGCCCAGTACCAGCACAGGTTGGGAGCGGGGCGTGGCGGCACCGCGCCTACGACCGCAACGGTGAGGAGCGTGCCGAGCACGACGCCGGCAACGATGGTGCCGTAGTACGGCCTGCGCACCCAGGGACGGCCGTACCAGTAGGGTCGGCCGGTCCATCCCGGCGGTCCGCGCCATGCAGGTGCGCCACGCCACCCGGGCGTCCCGCGCCAGCCAGGATAGGCGTGGTGCGGGCCGGGGGGATGTCCCTTGCCGATGGGAGGTCCGCCGCCAGGGCCAAACTGGATTGGCTGGATCTGTCCGGCGGGCCCGGGCACAAGGTGCCCTTCCGCATACGCCGCCGCCCCCGCGTTGGCGAGGGGTTGGGCCGAGAGGGCGACCGCCAGCACGGCAGCCACCGGTGCATGCTTCCTCATGTCGCCGCTCCCCCGTTCGGGCGGGTTTTCACCAGCGGATAGCCTATAGTGTCCTGCGCTGGTTTCAAATTCTCGCGGCGATGCCAAGTCTGCGATGTGCGTACCGGTGTCCCCTTTGGCGGCCCCCAACGCGGCTCAGTGCCATCGACGAGCCGTCAGGCCTCGCGCACCAGCAGCACGACGAGCACTGCGCACATCACCACGAGAAAGTTCATCAAGAATTCCATAGCACACCCCCGTGCACCGCCCGGGAGAAGAGGCGGGAAACCCCGCGGGAGGGACCTTTCGGCGCTCCCCAATCCCGCCCCTTCCCGGGCCCGTTCAGTCACTGACCGGCGCACAATCGCGATGGAACTCCGACCGGACAAGTAGGATTGATTTGGCACAGGGGATAAGGAACGCTTGGCGGCCGCTGGCATGTACCAGATTCGCCATAATTGACGGTAGCCGGGCTGGTCGAATCTGTGCTCGCGGGGGCGAAATTAGTAACGTCTTTGTGCCTCAATTTCTGCTATTCTTCTGGAGTTCCTCGAATGCGTGGCAGGGTTGCCATGAAAGGCGTAGCGCAGGTGGTTGCGGCCGGAGCGATGGTTGCCTCGCTCGGCACCTCGGCGTTCGCGTTTCAGGAGAGCTCGGTCGGAGGCGGGCCCGAGAAGCCGGCCGCCGGGGTCGTCGAGCTGGAGCTTCCCAGGGGCTCGGGCGGCGACGCGGGAAAGGGACTGAGCCTGACGGTGCCGCAGCTGAGCATCGGCAAGGACACGGGAACGGAGATCCGCATCCCGGGTGTCGGGCCGCTGGGCGTGCTGCCGAAGCTCGACTTCGGCCTTGAGATGCTCTACGGGGCCACCGACTCGAGCGGGCGTCCCGACGAGAAATCGCAGCCGTCCGACATGCAGCTGCGCGCCACCATCAAGCATCGCTTCTGACGCCGCGCCTGCGGCTGCTCCGGATTGCTTGCCGTCCTATCGCTCCCATGGGCCGCCGTTGTACCTGACGGACGGTCGCCCGGAATGCTCGAGCCAATTGAGCAGAACCCAGCCGGAGACGAAGCCGCCGATGTGCGTCCACCAGGCGATCCCGCTGCCGGCAAACGGCGAGAAGAGCTCGCTGGTGCCCTGGAGCAGCTGCGTGACGAACCAGATTCCGGCGAAAAGCATCGCGGGAATGCTGAAGAAGAGCGGGATGAACACGATCAGGACCAGCACGCGCACCCACGCATAGGGAAAGCGCACGGCGTACGCCGCGATGATGCCGGCGATCGCGCCTGATGCGCCGAGGACGGGCGTCGGCGACCAGGCATTGAAGACGGCATGCGTGATGCTTGCCGCTATTCCCGCCAACAGGTAGAGCGCGGCGAAGCGGGCCGGCCCCAGGCGATCCTCCAGCGCCGGTCCGAAGATCCACAGCGTCCACATGTTGAGAATGACGTGGAGGAATCCGCCGTGAAGGAACGTGCTGGTGAGGAAGGGTGCAAAGTCGCTCGGCGACAAGCCTGTCCGCCACGCCCAGCCGGGATTGAAGTAGCGCAGCGGGATGAGGGCATGCTCGTGAAGAAAGACCTGCAGCTCGCGCGGACTGAGGCTGAGCTGATAGGCGAACACCACCGCGTTGAGCGCGATGATCGTCCACACGACGACCGGCTCGTGCGTGCGACTGACATTGTCGCGAAGTGGGAACACCTCAGGCCCGGCTCCCGTCATTGGCCGCTGGGAATCTGGGAACCCGGGGCAGGCCGCTCAAGGTGTGCCCGCTGAACTGCGCGCCCACGCGTGAAGTGCTCCTGACGGTGCGCTTCACGCGCCGCGGCGCCGTTTCCGACAGGGGCTCGAGCCTACCAGCCGCGATAGTGATGGCGGTGCCACCAGAACAACGGCTTGGCGGCGAAATATGCCGCACGATAGCCGCGGTATCCGTCATCGTAAGCGTAAGGGGCATAGACCCTGGGAGCGTAGTAGCGGGGTGCCACGTACACCTCCTCGCGCGGCTCGTAATAGTGGTGCTCGATGATGCGCTCCCGCTCGACGACGACAGGCGCCGGCTGCTCGATGACAACGTCGCGCTCGCGATAGTACGGCCCGTCCAAGTCGGCGGCGAGTGAGGGCGAAGCGCCGCCGGCGAGCATTCCGAGGGCGAGAGAGACAACGGCAAGCCGCATGGGATGGCCTCCTCCAAAAGGGGTACATCAGCCCGAAAACGTGCGGCGGTGGCAGTTGGTTGCAGGCCGGTCGCAGGCTGGAATCGCTGCCCCCGACGTTGGCAGCCCCGCGCCTCGAGGCTCGCAAGGTTGGGCTTTGCCGAGGGTGATGCCTTTGCCACAGTCGAACGCCAAACGTCCCGCCGCCCACAGACAAGTCGACCCGGGGGAACTAGGCTGCGTCAGGTACGCGTATCGCGGAGGTGCTGCAGATGTCGACGAGTCTCCTGGTATCCCTCCTCGCCGCCCAAGTCATTGGCATACTTCTGTTCTTCACCGACGCCTTTCCCGCCGACGCGACGCCGCTCCTGCAGCTGGCGCTTGCCCTTGCGCTGGGGTCTGCGGCGTCCTTCTTCGTCGCTGATTTGATCGGCAGGGCGATCACGAGCATGCGGCGCAGGTATTCGCAGCCCTACCGGCAGCGGGCATCCTCCTGAGCGCTGAGGTTCCTCGGGCCCGGCTGGCGGGCGCCAATCGCTCAGCGTCCCGGCGGCTGGCTGCCGACGCCGGGCACATCCTCGAGGATGCGCCGAAACGGCTGGGCGCGCCGATAGACCTGCTGCATGCCGGCAGCGCCCGTGCGGCGTACGCTCGCAACCCGGTATAGCTGCCGGATGCGCTCATTCAGCTCTTCGTGAGCGTCGTCGCCGTCCCGGGCTGCTGCAAGGCAGGCCAATACGAGATGAACGACCAACAAGGACACGACGGCGAGAATCGCGACTGTCAAGAGCATACAGCCCTCCACGCAACACCCCGCTCGCTAGTGTGATGATCGAGAAGTCCGCATCATCGCTTTCAGCTTGGTGGGGACGCGGACTTCTCGATCTGAATCACACTAGCCTATTGACTTTCCTAGTGTCCTTCAGATCGCGAAATTCGTTCCGAGCTTGCCGCAGATGTCGACGAATTTCGCGATCGGGACACCAGAGCTGAGCAGCTGACTTGGCTCTAATTTTGACGGCTTCCGGGGCAACGGTGCCGCCAAAGCTCGTATTCAGGCTCGCTGAGGTCGGATAGAACCGGTGGCGTGATCAACGCCCTCCTCATATTCGCAGCGGCCTGCGTCGGCTTCGGAGGCGCGCCATGGGCGGGAGCCGCGATCGGCGCCTGCCTGATCGTTCTCCTCGGAATTCCGCATCAGCGCGATGTCTTGAGGCGCTATCGGGGCCAGCCGGTGACCGACATCGTTCTCGCCATGGTCTTCGAAGTCGGCATGGCCGTTGCCGCCGCCATCGCAGGTGCATGGGTGGGCTACGGGCTGCGTCAGGTATTGGCCCTGCTTCGCTAGAGAATTGCGGGCGGCGGCCGGTTTGACCCGGCCGCGAAGATGTAGTCTCGTGCCCGAGGTCAGGACGGGGAGACCGCCAATGGCGGGTTGGCAGTTGGGCCTCGCGCGCCGGTTGGTGATCGCTGTGGGCGCGCTCTTTGCCTGCGCGATCATGCCTGCGGCCGCGCAGCAGGGCGGCGACGCTATCAAGGCTCGCGTCGGCCAGATCGTCGACACGCTGCTCAACGGCACCGACGCCGAGTTCGAGGCGTTGCGCGACCGGTGCATCGTGCATCAGGGCCGGCGTATTTGCCCTGGCAGCGATCGTGAGCCGGATGCATCGGCCGGCGCGGACGCAGAGCCCGCCCAGGAGAAGACATCGGACTTGCCCGAGCTCGAGCGCAGCGGCGCTCGGGGCGCGGTCACTTTCGTGCCCGGCGTGCGCGGCGACGCCACCACGTTCACGGCGCTCGAGGACCTCATCCGGCTGCGGCTGGAGGAGGGGCGCCTATCCGAAGCTGCCCGCCACGCGCGTGAGCTCGGCCGGCTGGTGGACCAGGCGCGCGAGGAGGATGTTCGCCCGAGTGCCTTGACCGTCATCGGCAGGGCGCTGCTGAGCACCGGTCAGCCTGCCGAAGCGGACAGGTTCCTGCGCCGCGCCCTCGATCTCGAAGTGGCTCAGAACGTGCGGGGGTTGGCCGAAAGGACCGACACCGCGCCTGCCGACGTATTGAGCGGACGCATGGCCCTGATGCTGTCCGGCCTGGCCGAGGTTGCCGAGGCGCAGCAGAAGGCAGACCAGGCGAGGCGCTTGCACCAGCGTGCCCTCGTCCTGAGCCTCGATCCGCACAACGCCGACGTGCTCAAGGCCTTCGGGCTCTTCGAGTGGCGGCAGAGCCGTCCGGCCGACGCCGCCGACCTTCTCGCCCGCAGCCTGAAGCTGCAGAATCAGTTCTGGGGGCCAAGCACGTCGGCGGCCGACACCGCGAACGCGCTCGGGCACATCGCCTTGGCGCAGGGCCGGCTCGAGGAGGCGCTGCGTCGCTTCCAGGAGGCAGCCTCCACCAGCACCCAGATCGCATTGACCGGCGCGGACGACCCCATGTTCCACCAGCGCGACGGCGACTATATCGCTCGCCAGAAGCGACTGTTCGAGGACGTGGTCGCGGGCGCGTTGCAGCTTGCCGAGCGCAGCTCCGGGGACCATCAGCGCCTTGCAGCCGAGTCGTTCACAGCGGCGCAATGGGCAGAGCGGACCAGCGCGGCCGCAGCCATATCGCGCATGGCCGCGCGTATCGCCACGCACGATGCCGAACTTTCCGGCCTGGTGCGCGAGTTCGATGGCCTGCTGGCCGAGCGCCAGCAGCTCGAGAAGCAGCTTCTCACCCGGCTGGCCGCTCAAGACATGCCCGCCGCCAATGCGGCGCGCAGCCGGATCGCGGCGGCCGAGGCGCGTGCGCGGGCGGTCCAGTCCTCACTCAGCGCGCGCTTCCCGAAATACGCGGCGCTGGCCTATCCGCAGCCGGCGTCCCTGCCGGAGACGCAAGCCCTGCTGGCGGACAACGAGGCCCTCGTCCAATTTCTCTTCACCGAAGACGACGGCTACGCGTGGGGGCTGACGCACGACCGGACCCTGGCGGTGCACCTGCCGGTCGGCGGCAAGTGGGTGGCCGAGCACGTCGCGATCCTGCGCTGCGGTCTCGACGACGGCGAATGGCGCTTGAGCGCGGGGCGGTGGGTGGCAGAGAACGAGCGCTGCGCTGGGCTCGAAGGCGAGCGCAATGCGTGGAAGCAGCTTCCCTTCAAATCCGAGGTGGCACACGAGCTCTACGTCGCCCTGTTCGGCCGGCTCGAGCCCCTGATTGCCGGCAGATCGCTGATGGTGGTGCCCGCGGGTGCCCTCTCCGCGCTCCCGCTGCACGTGCTCGTGACCTCTCCTCCCCCGGCCTCGACCGACTATCGCTCCGTAGCGTGGCTGGTGAAGCGCCAAAGCCTCAGCGTCCTGCCGTCGGCGGCTGCGCTCGGCGCGTTGCGCCGGTCGCGGCAGGCGCTCGCGCCCGCGCCGCGCCCGTTCCTGGGCATCGGCAATCCGCTGCTGACGGGCCTGGACTCCGTTCCTGAGGATGCCCGGCGGGCGGCGCTCGCGCAGCGCAAGCAGGACTGTGCGCCCTCGCCGCCGCGGACCCTGACCGCATCGCTGAAATCAACGTCGGGCATGCGCGCCCTGCTGCGGGGAGGTACGGCGGACGTTGCCGCGATCCGCGTGGCCATCCCGCTGCCCGAAACCGCCGACGAGTTGTGCGCTGTCGCCCGCACGCTCGGTGCGGAGCCGGCCGACGTCCTGCTCGGGGCGCGTGCCACCGAGGCCGCCGTGAAGACGATGAGCGCAAGCGGGGCGTTGAAGAGCTATCGCGTCGTCCATTTTGCGACGCACGGCCTGCTCGCCAGCGACACCGAAAGCGTGGGCCGCATCGCGCCCGAGCCCGCCCTTCTGCTCACCCCGCCCGAGAGCGCCAGCGAAGAGGACGATGGCCTGCTGACGGCGTCCGAGGTCGCCCGCCTCGACCTGGCTGCAGACTGGGTGATCCTGTCTGCGTGCAATACTGCTGCCGGCAACGCCGATGGTGGCGAGGCGCTGTCCGGTCTCGGTCGTGCCTTCTTCTACGCGGGTGCCCGGGCGTTGCTCGTGTCCCATTGGCCCGTCAACTCCGACGCGACTGTCAAGCTCGTCACCAAGGCCTTGAGCCGGATGGCCGTCGACACGAGCATCAGCCGCTCTGAGGCGTTGCGCCGATCGATGCTGGAGCTTATCGCGGCTGGGCCGAAGCGCGATGCCCATCCCGCTTATTGGGCGCCGTTCGTGGTCGTGGGGGAGGGCGGCGGCGCGGAGAGTGCGCCGCTGCCGGCGGCGACCGGGTCCATCAGGCCGCCGGGCGCCCCGCCGCTGGCGAAGTCCCCCCGCCGGCGCGTCCTCAACCGGGCCGCTGCGCCGGACTGGCGCCGGGAAATCTGGCGTCCCTGAATGGTTTCAGGAGCGCCGCAGTGGCGCTCCTGGTGATTGCCGGCCGCCCGCAAGGATGGAGGCGTGCGCTTGCGGTCAGTGCTTCGCCGACGCGGCCTCGGCGATCTCGCAGAGGGCAAGCTCATTGGTGACGATGATGCGCGGGCCGTCGTTCCGGATCACGTTGGCATCTCTCAGCTGCCCGAGCTGGCGGTTCACGTTCTCGCGTGAAAGGCCGAGGTAGCCTCCGAGCTCGCTCTGCGACACCGCGAGGTTCACGCGGATGCCCTCCTTGCTGGTCCGGCCATGCTGCAGGGCGAGCCGCCGCAGGCCTCTGGCAATGCGCCGGCGCATGTCGAGCGAGTTGTCCTCGATGATTGCCGAGGCGTCCTGAAGCTTCTCGCACAGGCTCTGAATGAGCTCGAGCAGCGCCTGCGGGTGCGCGGTCAGCATCGGCAGAAGGTCACGCGCATGAACGAGGAAGACCTCCGTGTCCTCCAGCGCGACGGCGTCGGAGGTGCGCACCCTGTCGTCGAGGACGGCCATCTCCCCGCTGGTGTCGCCGGCGCCGAGAAAGCCGAGCACGATCTCCTTGCCGTCCACGTTGGAGGTGGCGATCTTGATCCAGCCCGTGATGATCACCATGAGAGTGTCGCCGCGCTCCTGCCGGCGGTAGAGGAACTCTCCGGCAAGGAATTTCTTGACGTGGCCCCGGCGAACGAGCGCGTCGATCGCGCCATCCGAGAGACTACCCAGAAACGTCTCATTCTTCAGGAATTGCCGCAGGCGCTCACCCGTCCCCACCGGCCTCGCCGAATGCCCATTCCCTCCTATCTTCGCCGGGCACTGCCGATCTGAAATCCCGTGGACCTGGAGCGTCGTATGATCCGTCATGACGTCCTCACAGTGTTGTCGGCTGCTACCTAACCACTCAACCTGTGGGCAAGGCTGGCCCTAGATCGGTCCGAGCAAAACACCATCCCGCACGCGCGAACTGCACGTGGGCGGTCAACTCCGCTCAGCTCACTGTCAACTTCTTTCAACTGCAGTCAGATCATGTCAGGATGCCGGTGACGCGCCCCCGGATCCGGCCGGTGGCGCCGGGATGGCCTCGTGCGGCCAGAGGCTCTGTTGCCTTGAGATTGCGCCGGATAATGCGGGTTGTGCTAATGACGATACGCCTCTCAGGACGCCAGCGAGACCGCTTCAAGACCGATCTGCAGGCGCATAGGGAGACCTTCTCCCTCAACGACGCCGAGTATGCGGATCGAGTTCTCAAAGTGTCGCTAAACACGTATAAGAAATGCGTGCAGTCCACAGGCAGCAAGGGACTTGCCCTCAAGCGTCACACTTTCGTCAGCATTTTCGCCAACACAGCTCTCGACCCTAAGAAATATGGGCTCTCCATCTCGGTTCCAAGCCAGGCGTCGCCCTTCGGCGGATATCAGAAGGATGACTTCAGTTTCCTTTGCGGAAGATTCTTTCTCTATCGGCGCTCGTTCCTCACGGCGCGCCACGTCACGCGGAGCATACTTGAAATTCGTCCCAGCGAGAGCCAGGAATGCCTGTCATTCAACGAGCTGCACTACTACACTGCGGAGGTGGGCGTTCGCCAGGAAATACACTATCATGGCGACGTCTATATGAATGAGGAGCGGAATATTTTGAGCCTCCCGGCATATTCACAGGGGCAGGTGAGACTTATGCACCTGCAGCCGGAGAGATCGGGCAGAGGCAAGATAAAGATGCGGGGCGTGGTGCTGGCCTTCGGGAATCCCAAGGGATATTGGCAGCCAACCGTCTCCTGCGTATTTGTGGACGGCCCGATCGAGCAGAAGGGCGCAGACGCCAGGGAGTTGTGCAAGACCATAATGGACGGCTCGGAGGAGCACGCAGCCCTTTCCGCCGAGCTGGCGCGCATCGAGGAGCACGCCACTATCATGACTCCTCTGATGTGGGCGAAGATTCAGGCTAGAGTTGCAATTGAATAATCGATGGGTTTCGATGAAGAACAAGCCAAGGATTGCGGTAATACTCGACGAGAACACGAGTGGCGATGCCACCCGCTATGAAGCCGCAAAAGCCTATTTCACCGCGATTCGCGACGCGGGCGGTCTGCCGCTGGGGGTTCCCTATCTCCCGGAGATCGTGGGGCTGGTCGTGGAGGAATTCGACGGCCTGCTGTGCGCGGGCGGTCGTTTTGCGTACCCGGATGATTGGTATCTCGAGGGCAAGGTTTCGCAGGCTCCGCAATCGGAGCGCTTTCCGGTCGAATGCCAGATCGTCGAGGGTTACCTCACTCGCGACAAGCCGATCCTCGGGATCTGTGCCGGCATGCAGCTGCTGGGCTGTGTCAATGGCTGCCGGCTATGGTCGGACGTGCGGGCGTCTTCCCCGATCGCTTTGGAGCATGACAAGCGCGACTACCTTCACCGGGTCGTCCTCACGCCGCATAGCAGGCTGGCCGGCCTGGTCCGGGAGCGCACCATTCTCGTCAACACCTTTCATCGCGAGGCGATCGGGGAGCTGTCGGAGTCGGTCGTCGCCAGTGCGCGCTCGGAGGACGGCGTGATCGAGGCGATCGAGGTCCCGTCACAGAGCTTCGCACTCGGCCTGCAGTGGCATCAGGAGCAATTCGCGGCGACCGACCACCCGGGCAACCGGGTATTCCGAGGCTTGATCGAGGCGTGCCTACAGTCCTCCGGCGGGCGCCGGGCTCGCCGCCGCCGATGACGGCGCTTGCTCTCTTCATTGAGCCAATGCCAGCTCGGCACGCCGCGGCGCGACCGGCCCGGCGGCGGCGCGAGGCTGCCGGCCGCGTCCCGGCGCGGCGTGACGCGGTTCCCGCGCCCCGCAGAGATCAGGCGACGGCGATCGCTCCGGGTGCGGCCTTTGGCAGGTTGTCCGGATGGTGGATGTGGATGTCGGGCAGCGGGATCTCCGGTCCCTTGCCGAACTGGCCCTTCATGTAGTCGACAAGCAGCTTGCAGAAGTCGGGGTCGGGGTCGGTCGTCGTGAAGTCCAACTCGAACGATCCGCCGATCACAACTACGTCTGTGCGCGGGAACATATAGCCGTTCTGGCCATAGAGGTAGTTCAACGCGGGTTGGCCCGGCAGAAGCGCCAACTGACCCTTGATCGGCTGCAGCTGCTGGTCGTTCCAGATCTTCTTGGACCCCAGGCCGGTGCAGTTGACGATGATGTTCTCCTGCAAGGCGAGAACGTCGGCGACGGTCGAGAATGTTCTTGTAACGAAGGGAACATTTCTCGCGCGCAGGTCGTCGTCGAGCCGTTTGAGGAAGATCGGCGGCTCGACCAGCAGCGTCTGGTAGACCCATCCCGGCTTCGTATGGTGCTCGAACGGCAACCGCGGGAGGCGTTGCGGAGGCGGGATCAAACCGGGTGAGATCTGCAGCACGATATCGAGATTGGGAGAGCCGGACGCGGTGGCGTAGTTCGGGCGGTCCGAGACGCCGAACCCTTTGCCGATGCTGTCCTTGAAGGTTCTGTACGAAACCTCGACGATGTCCTTGAACTGCGCCGCGTTCGGGTGGTCGACCTTCGAGACGGCCCACTGGCCTCCGGCTATGGCCGAGGTCGTGTCGCTCCAGAACTGCTTCGCATAGATCGTCACCTCGAGCCCGAGCTCGAGCAGCAAGATCGCTACCGTCAAGCCCATGACGCCCGAGCCCAGCACCGCGACCTTCCTGTCGGTCGAGGTGGCGAGATGAGCACGCACGAGATCGCGCACTTGGCTGGCCGATCCCCAGCTCAAGGTTATGCCGGCGCCGCCGTGGCCGTAGTTATGGACGAGGAACTTGCCGGAACTGGCCGCCGATCGATCCACTTCGAGGCGGTAGCCGTCCTTACGGAAGGGCCTGAGACCGGCGACACAGCGAAAGGGCTCGGGGAAGGAGAAATCTGGGGTCGGAAGGTTGACGTTCGTTGCAGTGTTCATTTGACAATCCGTTCCAATGTTGAGCCTCAGTATTCGTACGTCTGCGAAACGGCGGGATTGGCCCTCGCCTGCCGCGCGAGCTTAGATCGGCGGCTGGGGCCAGGGAAGGCCCGCGGTGCCTTGGATGCTGCGGCTGGCGCACATGGCGGTCAGTCGGTGATCTCCGTTCCTTGCGCGCCGATCAGTCGCTCATAGGCGCGAATGAGCGTCATGTAGGGGCTGACGGGCATCGGGGGCGAGCCCGGCCGCACCTCGAAATGCAGATGTGCGCTCGTGCCCCCGGGTTCGCCGTCGAAGTCCCCGACCTTGCCGAGCACCTGGCCCTTCTTCACCGGGTTCTTCTGCTGGTCCTTCATGCCCGCGGCATCGAGCGTCTTCTTGTTCATGTGCAGGTACACGTAGTAGAGCCGCTGGCTGTCGACGATGAGCTTGATCTTGTTCTGGTCCCTGAGGGCAACTCCGTCGGCGACCGCGACGACCTCGTGGATGTCGGGCTTGCAGCGGTCGGGATCCCCGGACTGCGGGATGCACGTGCTCGGCCGGATGTCCTGTCCCTGATGGCCGCGGCCGGCGGGACATTTCTGCGTATCGCGGTCCCGCGCCTCGCAGAAATTGTCGCTCCAGGGGTAGGCGTAGTTCTCCGGGTGGCCCTCCCAGTGCAGGAGCTCCTTGTCGTTCTGCTTGCACCTGTAGCGCCTGTGCTGATCTCCCGACTGCTTGGGAAGCCCGATCTGGTTGCCGTCCCCGAGGCAGTTCCCCCAGTGCATGAAGACCTGCGATTGGGCGAAGCTGGGGCTTTGCTTGATGGGAAACAGGATATCGCCGTAGATCGTGCGCTCCTGCGAGCCTCCCTGTCCGTTGATGCCGGTCCCCGGCATCAGCTTCCCGGGCGGAAAATACTTGAAGTCCTTGGAGACGGGGATCGGCGTCGGCGCGGCTTGCGGGATGGCGAGTGCAGAAGCGCGGGACTTCGGCGGTTGGGGCCCGCCGCCCAGAAGGCGAAGACTCCGTAACGCCGTACGCAGGAGCGCGTCGGCCTGCTCGCACTTGAGCACACCCTCCTCCGCCGGCCTGTTCGTGCACGAGACCGTTGCGAAATAGGGCACGCCGTACTTGCGGAACGCGTAGGTCACGTCCTCGTCGTTCAGCAGTCGGCGCAGCCCGGGATAGAGGTCCTGCAGCTCGGCAACGATCTCGCCCGGCTCGGCATCCCCATAGGAGAGCGCCGAACCGCCGATATGGAGCAGCGGGCTCCCCTTGATGCCGAGGCCCTGCAGCGTGCTCGGCGCGAAGGTGATCAGGGCGTCATAGCCCGTCGTCCCGGGGATGATCTGCAGGTTTCCGCCGGAGCCTGCCAGGAAGGCGCGATGCTCGCTCTGCTTCAGGCGCGGGCTGCTCTCCTTGAACCGCGCTCTTTGGCTCAGGAAACTGCCGGTCTCGAAGGGGACCAGCACGGGCACCGGCACCGTGGCCACGCCCGGAAACAGCTCGACGACCAGCTCGTTGAGGTGGGCGAGCGGCACCATGCCTTCCTTGAGGGAGAACGACTCGAGGCGTTTGGCGACATCCCTCTGGTGCCGCTGCGAGAATGCCTTGTCCTTGGGGTCGGCGGAAAGCTGGGGCGACAGCGTCTGCACGTCGCGGATCACCGCCGGCCAGTCGACCTCTATCGTCTTGGGGACCGCCTGCTCACCGCGCTGGGCAAGAATGGGCGTGACCAGGCAGCCAAGCGTCAAGAGGAAGGCCAAGATCGCGAGCGCGTCGCGCCCGGAGGGAAGAGAGGCGCACGCAAAGAGACGCAGCATGACCGTAATCCGCAATGACCTGAGCTGAAAATCAGACCATACGACCGCAGGGCTGCGATGGCAATCGCCCGCTGCGAGCATCGCCCGCTGCAAGCATGTCCGCTGCAAGCAATGCTCGGCCGGCAGCGTCATCGAGCAGCCTCGACGATGCCCCGCCGAATCGCCGCTCTCAGCTTCCGCCGTTGGCCCGAGCGCTGGATCTCCAATGCGAGAACCGGCCCTCGAGGTGGCGTACGGCCTCCGTCAGCACCACGCCGAGCACCGACTTCCAGTCCTGGACCTCGCTCCATCGTGGACCGTCCGTTTGTCATCGCGAGCGGGTGTCACCGCCGCCCGTTGGGCGCGATCGGATGGAATTTGCATGCCCGGTTGGAGCCAGAGCCGATTCTTCCGGCGCCGCATTGGGTTAACGGCATGCGCCCGCGGCGCGAAAAAAAGTTCCGCGATTTGTGTCGGGCAACACAGCGGGAACGGTGCGGTCGGCGCATCTCCCTGGCAGCAAGTCACGGATGGCGATGGTGTTGTCCGGATTGCTCGCAAATGGGAGTGATTGTCATGAAGACCATTGCAGCAGCCCTCGTCGTTCTCTCCGTTCTGGCCGGCATCGCGGCTCCCGCCAACGCGCTCGACGCGAAGACCTTCTACGAGGACCAGGCGCGTCAGGCGTTCTGACGCCGAGGCGGATCGCGGCGGTGCGCGCCGCCGCGATCCAGGAAGCCTGCGTCCTTCCTGAACATGGAGGGCGAGCATGAAGCCACTGGTGAGCACTGCGGTCCTGGGTCTGGTCCCTCTCCCGTCCCTCCCGGAGGCCTGCGACGCGCCCCGCACGCCCGCGTGTCGTGCCGTGTCGATGGAAGACGACGGGGCCTGGGAGCTCGCGTATTGCCCGCGTCACGCCGCCGCCGAAAGGCTGGCGACAGCGGAAGAGCTGGCGCGCCTGCAAGAAGAGCTCGAGGCGCTATACCTCGCGTGAGCATTCACGGGAGGGGCCGCTACAGTGTCGTCCGGCGCGGTTGTCCTGGTCGGGCTTGTCCCGACCAGCCATCTCTCAGCGAGTACCGGTGCCTGTGGAAAGCGAGATGCTCGGGCTCTCACGCTTCGCCAAGGGCAAGCAAGCCCAGAGATTAGGCTTCATGGCCGCCCGATGCGGGCAAGGCCGCCCATGTAGGGCACGAGCTTGTCCGGGATCGCCACCGAGCCGTCGGGCTGCTGATAGTTCTCCAGGATTGCCACCAGCGTGCGCCCCACGGCGAGGCCCGAGCCGTTGAGCGTGTGCACGTACTCCGGCTTGCCGCCGCCCTTGGGGCGGTAGCGCGCCCCCATACGCCGCGCCTGGAAGTCGCCGCACACCGAGCACGAGGAGATCTCGCGGTAGGTGTCCTGGCCCGGCAGCCACACCTCGATGTCGTAGGTCTTCTGCGAGGCGAACCCCATGTCGCCCGTGCACAGCAGCACGGTGCGGTAGGCGAGCCCCAGCCGCTTCAGGACCTCCTCCGCGCACGCCGTCATGCGCTCGTGCTCCTGCGCGGATTGCTCCGGCGTGGTGATCGACACCAGCTCTACCTTGGAGAACTGGTGCTGCCGGATCATGCCGCGGGTGTCTTTGCCCGCCGCGCCGGCTTCCGCGCGGAAGCAGGGCGTGTAGGCCGTAACGCGGATTGGCAGCTCGGCCTCGTCGCGGATCGACTCGCGCACGAGGTTGGTGAGAGGGACTTCGGCGGTGGGGATGAGCCAAAGCCGGCCGTCCGACACAAACTCTTCGATGGCATTCCAAGTTTTGTAGTTTGATTCGAATTGATCCCTGAACTTGGAGAAATCGCTAGCTAGCTTTTCCAGAGGAACAGTCTTGTCGCGGTTCAAGAAGAGCAGGTGCGAAAAGTCCGATACAAAGTCGCTCAAGTACTTTTTCGCTGCCTCCCTGGTCCGACTCTCTCTTTGGGAGGCTCCGTCAAACTGGTCGTCCTTGAACTTCGGCAGCTGCGCCGTGCCATACATAACCTCGTCCCGCACCAGATACGGCGGCACGATCTCCGTATACCCGAACTCCGTCGTGTGCAGATCGAGCATGAACTGCGCCAGCGCCCGCTCGAGTCGCGCCAGCTGCCCCTTGAGCACGACGAAGCGCGACCCCGACAGCTTCGCCGCCGTCTCGAAGTCCATCAGGCCCAGCGCCTCGCCGATCTCGAAGTGCTGCTTGGGCTTGTTGGTCCACGCGAGCTTCGGCGGCTCGCCGACGCGGCGGACCTCCTTGTTGTCGTGCTCGTCCTTGCCGACCGGCACGTCCTCGCGCGGCAGGTTGGGGATGACGGAGAGCGCATCGTTGAGCGCCTTGTCGGCCGCGCGCTCCTCCTCCTCGCCGACGCGGATCGTCTCCTTGAGGTCGGCCACCTCCTTCACCAGCGCCGCGGCCTTGGCCTCGTCCTTGGCCGCCTTGGCCTTGCCGATCTCCTTGGAGGCCGCATTGCGCCGCGCCTGCGCCTCCTGCGCGCGCGTCACCGCCTTGCGCCGCGCCTCGTCGAGCTGGATCAGCTCAGCCGCGAACTTGACCTCGCCTCCCGGCTCAATGCCCCGCTTCCTCAGCCCCGCATCGAACGCCTGCGGGTTGTCGCGTATCCACCTGATGTCGAACACGGGCCTGGCCTCTCACTCGACGTCATCCCGGCGCAGGCCGGGACCCAGTACACCAGGGCCACGTTGGCTTGTGCTGCTGCCGATCGCTACCCTTGCGGAACAGTGGCGCCGGCCGCGGCCTGCGCCGGGATGACGGTTGTTGAAATGGGCGCGACCATAGGCGCAAGGGTGCGGTGTCCGCAAGGACGGCGCAGGACGTATTAACCTGCCCCCGCCTGCGCCGCCGCCTCCTTGGCGGCGCGGGCCTTCTCTACGCGCGCCACGGCGTAGATGGCGGCCTCGTAGAGCAGCACCGTGGGCAGCGCCATCGCGATCATGCTGAAGGGATCGGGCGGGGAGAGCACGCCGGCGAACGCGGTGATGGCGACGATGGCGTAGCGGCGGAAGTCCTTGAGGTTCTGCGCGCCGATGATGCCGGCCTGCGCCAGCAGCGTCAGCACCACCGGCAGCTGGAACATGATGCCGAAGCCGATGATGAGCGTCATGATGAGCGAGAGGTACTCGCTGACGCGCGCCTGCAGGTGGATCTCCACCTGCCCGCCCGTCTGCTCCATCGACAGGAAGAAGCGCATCGCCAGCGGCATGACGATGAAGAACACCACGGCGGCGCCGAGGACGAACAGCATGAAGGTCCACAGCAGATACGGGCGGAACGCCTGGCGCTCGTTCTTGTAGAGGCCTGGCGCCACGAACTTGTAGACCTGGTAGGCGATGAGCGGGAAAGCGAGGAAGAAGGCGCCGAAGAGCGCCAGCTTCAGCTTGGTGAAGAAGAACTCGTGCGGGGCCGTGTAGATCATCTCGATCCTCTGGCCCTCGCCGCGCGCCCACACGTAGGGCAGCACCAGCAGGTTGTAGATGTTGGTGGCGAAGGCGAAACAGACGACGAACCCGACGCCGACGCCCATCAGCGCATAGATCAGGCGCTGGCGCAGCTCGATCAGGTGATCCATCAGCGGGGCCTTCGACGCCTCGATCTCGTCGTGGCCCTCGCGCTTGATGCTCTCCTGCACGCGCTATACCCCGCTCTTCTCGGGGGCGCGCCCGGCGTCGGCCGCAGGCTCCGCGGAGGCGACGGGCGCTGGGGCCGGCAAGACATCGGCATCGCTCGCCGCGGGGCTGACGGTCGCGGGGTTGGTATCGGCCATCGCCGCATCCACGCTCTCGCGCGCCTCGGTGACCTGCTTCTCCACCGACTCTCCGGCCTCGCGCACGGCCGTCTCGGTCTCCTGCTGGATGCTCTCGACCTCTTTCTTGAGCTCGCTCAGCTCGCTCTCGCGGATCGCCTCCTCGAACTGGGCGCGGAACTCCGCCGCCTGCCGCTTGATCATGCCGACGTACTTGCCGATGGTGCGCAAGAGCGCCGGCAAGTCCTTGGGGCCGATCACGATCAGCGCCACGATGCCGAGGATCAAGAGTTTGCTGGAGGTGATGTCGAACATCAGCTCAACCCGATGGCGCGGCTACGCGCGCGGCTCTTCCCCGCGGGGTACCAGCGCTCGCAGGCTGTCCTCCCCGTCCGTCTCGGCCGTCAGGTCTTCGCGCTCCAGCCGGCCTTGTCGGGCTCCGCGGACGCTTGCGGCTGGGCCGGCTTGCCGGCCGTGCCTTCGAGCACTTTCGGCGGCTCGTCCTTCTTGGCCACGTCGTCGTCCTCGGCCATGCCCTTCTTGAAGCTCTTGATGCCCTTGGCCACGTCGCCCATGATGGACGAGATCTTGCCGCTGCCGCCGAAGAACAGCAGCGCCACGGCCAGGAAGATGAGCCAGTGCCAGACGCTCAAGCCACCCATTTCACCACCGCTCCTTTTGCAGCCGACGCTGCAGGCTCACGCATTTTCCGCACTATCGCAGAAAGGGCCTGCCGGGGCAAGGTTGCCACACCCCGCCTGCTGCTTCCTAAACGCTTGAATCCCGGTCCTTTCCCGGGTCTGGGCGATTAATTTCCCGTCATCATCGAGGACGCCTCGGGCGGGTGTGCGGCGCTCTCCAGCATCGGCCGCGACCCCGTCCTCATTGTCGCCGCCACGTCATCGCTGTCGCCGCCACGTCATCGCTCCTGCAACCTCCCGCACCCAGCAATGGCTCCGCTCGACGGGCTGGGCTTGGCGGACCGCGGGCGATCGTCTACGTAAGTCCGTCCAGGGCCGCGTGCAATGCGCGGGTCCCGTCCCGTCTCCAAGCACCATTCCAAATGGTGAAGCGCGCATCCATCGGCAGCAAGGTCTTGCTCCCCGGGCCAGTCGGCGCGCTCACGTGGGCTTGCCGCCGGGGATGCCGCCGGCAGCGCATTGAGGAGTGAAGGAGCGCCAGCATGCCCCGCATCGTCACCGTCGCCGCCGCCCAGCTCGGCGCCATCCAGAAGGCCGACACGCGCCAGGCCGTGGTGGCGCGCATGCTCGACCTCATGGATGCGGCGAAAGCCAAGGGCGCCGATTTCATCGTCTATCCGGAGCTGGCGCTGACCACCTTCTTCCCGCGCTGGTACTACGTGGACCGCGCCGAGGCCGACATCTGGTTCGAGAAGGAGATGCCCGGTCCCGCCACTCGCCCTCTGTTCGAGCGCGCGGTGAAGCACGGCATGGGTATGAGCTTCGGCTATGCCGAGCTCACGCCGGACGGACACCACTTCAACACCTCGATCCTCGTGGACCAGAAGGGCAAGATCGTCGGCAAGTACCGCAAGGTGCACCTGCCCGGACATGCCGAGTTCGACAAGGCCCGCGCCTTCCAGCACCTAGAGAAGCGCTACTTCGAGCCGGGTGATCTCGGCTTTCCCGTGTTCCGCTTCATGGGCGGCATCTTCGGCATGTGCATCTGCAATGACCGGCGCTGGCCCGAGACCTACCGCGTCATGGGCTTGCAGGGCGTGGAGATGGTCACGCTCGGCTTCAATACGCCTTCCGTCAACTCGCAGAAGAGCGAGGAGGGCCCCGAGCGGCGCATCTTCCATCACAAGCTCTCGCTGCAGGCGGGTGCCTATCAGAACTCGACGTGGGTGGTGGCGGTGGCCAAGGCGGGCGTGGAGGACGGCCATCCGCTGTTCGGCTGCAGCGTCATCGTCAATCCCGACGGCGAGGTCGTCGCGGAAAGCCGCACCGAGGGAGACGAGGTGGTGGTGCACCGCTGCGATCTCGACGCCACCCGCTTCGGCAAGGAGACGATCTTCGACTTCAAGCGCCACCGGCGCATCGAGCACTACGCACGGATCACGTCACAGGTCGGCGTGACGCTGCCGCCGGAGGCGTGATGGCGGACCTCAGCCTCAAGTTCGCCGATCTTGCCCCGCGCCAGCGCTACAAGCTGCTGTGCGGTCTCGTCGTGCCGCGCCCGATCGCACTGGTATCGACGCTGAGCCCCGAGGGCATCGTCAATGCCGCGCCGTTCTCGTTCTTCAATGTGTTCTCGGAGAACCCGGCGCTCATCGTGCTCGGGCTGCAGCACAATGAGGACGGGAGCCCCAAGGACACCACGCGCAACATCCACGTCTCCGGCGAGTTCGTCGTCAACCTCGTCGACGAGGCCATCGCCGATGCCATGAACCTCACCGCCATCGATTTCCCTCCGGCCGAGAGCGAGCCGGTCGAAGCCGGGCTCGCGCTTGCCGCGTCCACGCTGGTGAAGCCGCCGCGGCTCGCCGCGGCACCCGCGGCCTTCGAATGCCGGCGCACCGTGGGCATGGCGTTCGGGCCGCAGCGCGAGCTCCTCATCGGCGAAGTGCTGGCCGTGCACGCGCGCGAAGGCATCGTCGATCCGGCTACGCTCAACGTCAACTTCGCCGCGCTCGCGCCCGTCGGCCGCCTGTGCGGCAACATGTACGCCCGCCAGCGCGACATGTTCGAGCTCAAGCGCGTCACCTACGCGGAATGGCGCCGCGCGCGGCCCAAGCCGTAGCCGAGCGAGCGTACGCGGCCCGCGCCTAGGGGCCTTCGCCGCGTCGGCTAGACCTCCGCCCTCTGCGGTCGCGATAGCAGCGTCTCGATGGCCTCATCCACGGTCGACTGCCCTGAGACGACGGCGTGCACCGCCCGGCAGATCGGCATGTCGATGCCCTTGTCCGCCGCCAGGCGGGCAACCGCCGCAGCCGTATAGACGCCCTCCGCCACCGAGCGCCGGCCGCCGAGCACCGCCTCGAGCGTCTGGCCTTCCCCGAGCGCGCGGCCGAGCGACATATTGCGCGACTGCGCGCTGCCGCAGGTGAGCAGCAGGTCGCCGAGCCCCGACAGGCCCATCAGCGTCTCCGGCCGCGCACCGAGCGCCTCGCCGAGGCGCCGCAGCTCAGCGAAGCCGCGCGTGACGAGCGCTGCGTGCGCGCTGGCGCCGAGACCCCTGCCATCGACGATGCCCGCAGCGATGGCGAGCACGTTCTTGACGGCGCCTCCCAGCTGAACGCCGGTCGTGTCGCTCGACCAGTAGATGCGCAAGGTGCGCGAGCCGAGCGCGGTGGCCAAAGCCTCCCCCAGCACCTCGTCCCCGATCGCGAGCGTGAGCGCCGCGGGCAGGCCGCGCGCCACGTCGGCGGCGAAGCTCGGACCCGACAGTACGGCGTGGACCGCGTGCGGGATCGTCTCGGCGAGCACCTCGCCCAGCAGCTTGCCCGTCGCCTGCTCCAGGCCCTTGGAGCACAGGAGCACCGGCTTGCCGGCCGCCAGGTGCGGCGCGAGTCCGGCGGCCACGGTGCGCACGTGCTGGGCCGGCGCCACCATCAGCACCGCGTCCTGCGCTGCGGCATCTGCGAGCGCAGTGGTGGCCTTGAGGCGGGGGTCGAGCGCGATGCCGGGCAGGAATGCGGAGTTGGCGTGGTGCGTGTTGATGTCGGCCACGACCTCGGGCTCGCGCGCCCAGAGCATCACCTCATGGCCCGCGACCTGCAGGGCCTCCGCCAGCGCCGTGCCCCACGCGCCCCCGCCGATAATGCCGACGCTCTCGAAGCTCACGCCGCCCTCCTCTCCCTCTCCCCGCCTTTCGCGGAGAGAGGGGAGCCCTACTCACGACGTCTTCATGATGAAGGGGTTGCCGCCGCCCGGACCGTTGTTGATCCAGACGCTCTTCGACTGCAGATAGCCGTCGATGGCCTCGATGCCGTTCTCGCGGCCGAGGCCGGAGGCCTTGTAGCCGCCGAACGGCATCGTGAAGCTCACGGCTCGGTAGGTGTTCACCCACACCGTTCCGGCCCGGATGCGTTTCGCCATAGTGGTGGCTCGCTTGATCGATTGCGTCCACACGCCGGCGCCGAGGCCATAGGCGATGTCGTTGGCGATGGCCACCGCCTCCTCCTCGTCCTTGAATTTGATCACCGACAGCACCGGCCCAAACACTTCCTCCTGGGCGATGCGCATCCTGTTGTTGACGCCGGTGAAGATGGTGGGCTTCACGAAATATTTGCCGCCGCCCTCCTCCTTGGTGGCCGGGCCGCCGCCCAATACGCACTTCGCGCCTTCGGTCTTGGCGATGTCGATGTAGGACAGGATCTTCTGGTACTGCGGCGGGGTCGTCACCGGCCCGACCTGGGTCTCGAGCTTGGCCGGATCGCCGAGTCTGGCCGTCTTGGCCATCGCCACCAGCTTCTCGACGAACTGGTCGTGGATCGTCTCCTGCAGCAGCAGCCGCGAGCCGGCGATGCAGGTCTGCCCCGTGGCGGCGAAGATGCCGGATACGGCCCCGCTCACCGCGTCGTCGAGAATGCAGTCGTCGAACACGACGTTGGGCGACTTGCCGCCGAGCTCGAGCGACACCTTCTTGAAGCTCCGTGCCGCCAGCTCGTTGACGCGTGCGCCCGTCGCCGAGCCGCCGGTGAAGGCTACCTTCGCGACCTTGGGATGGGTGACGAGCGGCTCGCCCACCACCGATCCGTAGCCGGTGACGACGTTGATGACGCCCGGCGGCACCTCGGCCGGCTCGATCACGAGCTTCATGAACTCGAGCAGCGAGGCCGACGTGAACTCGGAGGGCTTGATGACGACCGTGCAGCCGGCCGCCAGCGCCGGCGCCAGCTTCCAGCCCACCAGCATCAAGGGCGAGTTCCACGGCGTGATGAACGCGCACACGCCGACCGGCTCCCTGAGGATGTAATTGAAATGATCGGGCCTGTCGGCCGGCACCACCGCACCTTGAATCTTATCGGCGAGACCACCGTAGTAATAGAACCACTCGGGCAGGTACTTGGTCTGCGCGTGCATCTCCGACATGAGCTTGCCGTTGTCGCGCACCTCGATCTCGGCCAGATGCTGGGCGTGCTTCTCGATGAGGCCGGCGATGCGCCGCATCATCTTGCCGCGCGCGGTCTGGGTCATGGCCGGCCATGGACCCTTGTCGAAGGCGCGCCAGGCCGCTTCGCACGCCCGCTCCACGTCCTTGGCGTCGCATTCCGGGATCAGCGCCCAGGGCTCGCCGGTATAGGGATCGTATGTCTGAAACTTCTTGCCCGAGGCGGCCTCGCACCATTTGCCGTCGATGTAGGTCTGGTATTCCTGGAGCTTGGTCGGCCGATCCAGCATGAGGCTCTCCTTCCGGATGAGTGGTGCGACGATGCGGGCTGCATCGCCGCGCGGCATACCGCAAGGCTAGAGCGCCGGACCAACCGCTTCAAGCGCTGCAATCGGGGGTCAGACCCCTCGCGTCTGCCGCCTCGGCAGACAGGCAAAGGTGGAGGCGAGAGGGCTGACCCCGGAGCCGTCCCGGCTGAGCATCAGCCCCCACACCAGCGCCAGCAGAACGTAGAAGTGCCGCCAGTGGTCGAGGTCGATGATGAAGCCCTCGAGCGCGTTGCCGACGAAGCAGGCGTAGACCACCTGGAACAGCGGCTGTGTCGTCGTGCGAACGAAGGCGTGGCGCAGGCCCCAGATCGCCGTCGACCACACGAGCCCGAAGAAGACGAGCCCGCCGAGCCAGCCCGCGTTCAGGAACATCGTCACATAGACGTTGTGCGGCTCCTCGTGATGATGGTTGGGCACGAACTGTTGCGCGCCGATGCCGAAGGGGTTGTCGATGGCGAGTTGCACCGCCTTCTCTTGGCCGCCGAACCGGCCCTCGGGTCCCTCGTCGTAACGCTGCGAGAGCGACAGGCGCTCGGAAGCGATGTTCGACACCGCGTCCAGCTGCAGGACGGCAGGGACCAGGGCCAGGGCCACCAACAGGGCGAGGACACAGAGAGAGATGAACTTGAGCCGCGCGCGGTGGCTCGGCACTGTCAGGACATACAGTGCGCCATAAATGATGAGTGCCACGGCCATGTTGAACCAGGCGCCGCGCGAGAAGCTGAGCAACAGGGCCAGTCCCACAACTGCCAGGAGCAGCAGCGCCCGGAGGCCCTTGAGCAGCGAAGAGCCGGCGAGCCGCTGCACCGTATAGACCATCGCTGGCACCAGGAATGGGCCCAGGACGTTCGGGTCCTTGAAGAAGCCCGTGGCACGGTCGTAGCGCGTCATCAGATCGTGCGCGCCGGGCACGAGGTCGAAGTAGCCGACGATGGCGGCGAGCGCCGCCAGCAGACCCGCCCAGCCCCAGGCATTGAGGATGAGGCGGGTGTGGGCGAGGGGCCGCTTCGCCACGAACGCCGCGAAGATGAACGTGGCGACGTAGAGATAGAGCGACACGCTCGTGTGGGTTATCGCCAATCCATAGTCGGTGGCGAAGCACGCCGAAACGTAGCCCGCCGCCGAGGCCGTCAGCATCACCCCGAGCAGGATCAGCAGGGCCCGCGGCACGTCGATGAGGCCGATCAGCGGCAACAGCACAACGAGGCCCATGGTCAGCACATCGACCGGAGCCGGCTCGGAGAACACGATTGCGCCCGAAGCAACCGTCAGCCACACGAGCCCGAGCGCCAGCGAGTGGGCGGCGCTGCGACGTGATGTCGGTGGCCCTGCCGGACGCAGCGGGAGCGCAAGGGTTGCCATGAACGCTGCGCCCTCAGTAGGCGTTCTCGCCGCCGATGAGGGCAAACGGCGTCTTGAGGAGGATGTAGACGTCGAGCAGCACGGACCAGTTGTCGATGTAGTAGAGGTCGTGCTCCACGCGCTTCTGGATCTTCTCCGGCGTGTCCGTCTCGCCGCGCCAGCCGTTGATCTGCGCCCAGCCGGTGATGCCGGGCTTGACCTTGTGCCGGGCGAAGTAGCCGTCGACCACGTCGTGGTAGAGCCGGTTGGCGGCCTTGGCCTGGAGCGCGTGCGGGCGCGGGCCGACGAGCGAGAGCTCGCCGCGGATCACGTTGAAGAGCTGCGGCAGCTCGTCGAGGCTCGTCTTGCGGATGAAGCGGCCGACGCGGGTCACGCGCGGATCGCTCCTCGTCACCAGCCTGGCCGCGTTGGCATCGGCCGCCTCGACGAGCAGCGACCGGAACTTGAAGACCTCGATCAGCTCGTTGTTGAAGCCATAGCGCTTCTGGCGGAACAGCACGGGGCCCCTGCTGTCGAGCTTGATCGCCAGCGCCACCAGGGTCATCACCGGGGCGAGGCCCAGCAGTGCCAGGCCGGCGACCGTCTTGTCGAACAGCCACTTGATCACGACGTCCCAATCCGTGATTGGCCTGTCGATGAGGTCGATCAGCGGCACGGCGCCGGCGAACGAGTAGGCGCGGGGACGGAAGCGGAGCTTGGAGGCCTGCGCCGCAAGCCGGATGTCGACCGGCAGCACCCACAGCTTACGGATGAGCTGCAGCACGCGCGTCTCGGCCGACACCGGCAGCGCCACGATCAGAAGGTCGATCGGCGTGCGGCGGCAGTAGGCCATCAGCGCATCGAGGTTGCCGAGAATGGGGTGGCCGGCGACGGTGCGGCTCGTCCGGTCGATGCCACGGTCGTCGAACACGCCGCAAACGCGGATGTCGCTGTGCGGGTCGGCGTCGAGCGCTGCGAGCAGGCTCTCGCAGGCGGGGCCGGCGCCGTAGACGACGGCGCGGCGCGTCAGGCGTCCCTGGGCGAGGCCGCGGCGGGTCAGGGCCGCCACGCCCGCACGGTAGGATATGAGCGCGATGGCGCCGCTCACGTACCACAGCGCCAGCCAGGCGCGCGAGAAGTCGGGCGCGATCTTGAGGAAGAACACCGACGCCAGCAGCAGCGCCACCGTGGCGGTCCAGCCCATCAGCAGGCGCGGCAGATAGCGGTGGGCGGCGGAGAAGGCCGCGGTGTTATAGAGACCCGTTCCCTGGAACACCGCGACCGCGGCAAGGCCGGCGAGCGCGAGGGCCGCGGCATACTGGCGAAAGAAATCGGCGACGTAGACATGCGCGATCAGGTAGCCGAGCCCGGAGACGACGGCGAACTCGCCCGCGCGCACGAGGCCGGCGAAGACGCGCGGCGACATGCGGCGGATCCTGCCGGTGTCGTGCTGCTTTGCCGGCTGCGGCGTCCCACACATGGTCGCGCGTGCGGTTCCGGGCCGGCCGCGCCGATGCAAGGTGCCGGCACCCGCCGACGGGCGCACGCGCCACTGCGCCGGCGCGATGGGCTCCGGCATGGCCTCGGCGAGTCGTCCGCTCTGCAGCATTGAGTTAAGTTCCGTCCCGAATTGGTCGTGTCAGTGCGGGGGGTAGCAGGACCTGTGCCAGACGCCGGTGCGAAAGGAATGGGCGGGTGAGGCAAAGCGTCGGCCCAGGCAGCGCGCGTCGGCGCAAGAGCGCAGCGCACGGGTCACGCGCTGGGCACATGGCCGGGCAGGCTGCCGCGGGGTATGCTTAATGGGGTACAGCAGCGTCATGCCCGCGGAGCGATCGCGAGAGTGGGAATGACGGTGGAACGGCCCCGCAAAACCTGCCGAGGAAGCGTCCATGATCCACAGCCGCGATCGAATCCTGACCACCCACGTCGGCAGCCTGCCGCGCAACGAGGTGCTGACCGATCTGCTCATCCGCCGCGAGGCCGGTGTCACCATCGATCCCGCAGCCCTGGCCGCCGAGATGGACCGCTCCGTGCGCGCCGTGGTCGAGGCACAGGCCGCCGCCGGCATCGACATCGGCAACGACGGCGAGCAGCAGCGCGTGGGGTTCCAGACCTACATCCCCGAGCGCATGTCGGGCTTCGGCGGCGAATCCAAGCGCAAGATCGGCAAGGACTTCCAGGAGGTGCCCGAGCTCATCGAGATGTTCCTGCGTCGCTTCCCCAAGCGCGCCAAGATCTCGAACGCGCCGCAGGCGATTGCGGAGGTGCGCTATCTCGATACCAAGGACATCAAGGAGGAGATCGCGCGCTTGGAGCGCTGCGCCAAAGCCGCCGGCTCGCCGTTCGCCGAGATGTTCATGACGGCGCCGTCGCCGGGCATCGTCGCCACCACCATGATGAACGCCTATTACGCCAGCCACGAGGCCTACCTCACCGCGCTCGCCAGCGAGCTGCGACACGAATACCGGGCCATCCACGAGGCCGGCCTGATCCTGCAGATCGACGCGCCGGATCTCGCCATGGAACGCACCATGACGTTCCAGGATCAGACCGACGCCGAGTTCGTGAAGACCTGCGAGCTGCACATGGCCGCCATCAACACGGCCATCGAGGGCATCCCGCGCGAGCGGGTGCGGCTGCACTGCTGCTGGGGCAACTGGGAGGGCCCGCACATCCACGACATCGCGCTGGCGCCGATCCTGCCCGTGCTCTACCAGGCCCGCGTCGGAGCGCTCACCATCGAGATGGCCAATCCGCGCCACCAGCACGAGTACGAGGCCCTGCGCGCCAATCCCCTGCCGAAGGATTGGCTGCTCCTTCCCGGTGTCATCGACACCACCACCAACTTCGTCGAGCACCCCGAGGTGGTGGCGCGGCGCATCCGCGAGGCCGTGGCCACCGTGGGCGACCGCGAGCGCGTCATCGCCTCGACCGACTGCGGCTTCGGCACCTTCTCGGGCCGCGAATGGGTGGCGCCCCGGGTTGTGTGGCGCAAGTTGGAATCACTGAAGAAAGGCGCCGATATCGCCTCGGCCACCCTTTGGGGGCGCTGACTCTGGCGATGGACGCGGCCCCCCACCCCCGAGGCCCGAGAGCGCGGAACCCCGCGCACGGCAACAGGGACCACCCATGTAGCGCCGTCATGCCCGCCAAGCGAAACGCAGAGCGGGCATCCAGCCCCAAACACCTACGTCGAGCCTCGGGTTGGATTCCCGCCGACGCGCTTGCGCGCTCGCGGGAATGACGGCGCGCCGCGTCTACTTCGCCTTCTCGTAAGGGTAGATCAGGTCGCCCGTCTTGAGGTCGGCAGGCGACAGCACGGTCTGGTAGGTCATGCCGCGGAAGACATCGATGCCGTCTCCCTGCTTGATGCCGTGGTACTGCACCTGGAGCATGCGGCCCTTCTCCCACTCCCCACCGGCACCGAACTTCACGGGCCCATGGATGGTGTTGAACGTGGTCTTGCGGATGTAGGCCGCCAGCGCATCGTCGTTGAGGGTGTTGGCGCCCTTGATGGCGTCGCCCAGCACCTGGATGTAGGCATAGCCCCAGCCGCCGAGATAGTAGCCCAGCGGATCCACGCCCTCGGCCTTTGCACGCTCTTGATATTTCTTGAAGAACGCCTCGGTGCCCTCGTAGGTCATCTCCTTCGACGGCACCCAGGTCTCGTAGTTGACGAAGCCGTTGAGCAGCGGCCCCAGCTGGTTCTTGAACACGGTGGCCTGCAGGCCGACCATGGCGCCGCCGATCATCTTCGGCTTGTAGTTCAGCTCGTTGACCGACTTGACGATGCCCACCGAGTCGAGCGGATAGGAGCACACCGTCACCATGTCGGGATTGGCGGCCTGGATGGCGCGCACGACCGGCGTGAAGTCGGTGGTCGATGGCGGATAGGTCTTGTCGTAGACGATCTTCAGACCGGCCTTGCCTGCGTTCTCACGCGCGCCCTCGCAGGCATTCTTGGAGAACTCCTGGTCGGCGGCGATGAGCGCGACGGTCTGCGGCTTGGGGTTCTGCGCCGCCGCGACCTCGAAGAAGCCCTTGGTGAAGGACGGCTTCGTATCCGGTCCCGACGGGATCATGGCGAAGAACTTGTCGTACTTGAACTCGGTGTTCACCCCGAGCCCGAACAGGATGATGATGAGCTTCTTCTTCTGGATGGCCACCGGCATCGCCGCCGCGGCCGGCACCGTGGCATAGGGACCGAGGATGAGGTCGACTTTGTCGACGTCGATGAGCTTGGTGTAGATGGCCGGCACCGGCGCGGGCTGGCTCTGGTCGTCGTAATAGACGAGCTTGACCGGTCTCCCGAGCAGCCCGCCCTTGGCGTTGATCTCCTCCTCCCAGATCTTCATGCCGAGCAGCGCCTGTTTGCCGTTGGCGGCGAGCGGCCCGGTCAGCGCCATGGAGAAGCCGATCTTGATCGGCTCCTGGGCCTGTGTCGTCGCACAAGCGAAAGCTGCGAGTGCGGCCGCCAGAGCGGCGAGGCCCGCACGCGCAAACGTGCGCAATATCGGCTGTCTCGACATGGTGGTTCCTCCCGGGATCAAAATTTCTTTTGCGCTACTCTACGCGGTGGCGCCCGCCAAACCAAGAGGTGCGTCGTCCAGGGTGCATCACCGGCTGGGGAAGCGGCCCAACGGCTGGCTCACCGGTCGGTGCGGGAGAACCATCTCCATTTGCCCGGGCGACCACCCGCCGTGTCCTGGGGATCCGAAGGCGAGCCCGGCCCGTCCGGCGCACCGGCGGCGAGCTGCTTGAGCCTGAAATGCTGCACCTTGCCCATGGCGTTGCGCGGCAGGCTGTCGACGAACACGAACTCGCGCGGCACCTTGTAGCGCGCCAGCTCGCGCAGGCAGAACTCCTCGAGCTCGCCGGCGCGGGTGTCGGACCCCGCCCGCCGCACGACGTATCCTATGGGCACCTCCTGCCACCGCTCGTCCGGCCTGCCTATGACAGCGGCCTCCGCAACGGCGGGATGCCCATGCAGGACGCGCTCCACCTCGGCCGGATAGATGTTCTCTCCACCCGAGATGATCATATTCTTCTTCCGGTCGTGGATGAAGAAGTGCCCGTCCGCGTCGCGCGTGCCGACATCGCCGCTGTAGTACCAGCCCTCGCGCAACGCCTCGGCCGTCGCGCGCGCGTTGCCCCAGTACTCGAATAGCACGTTGGGGCCGCGCACGATCACCTCGCCTGCCGTGCCCGCGGGCAGCTCCCTTCCCGCCTCGTCGACGATCTTGGCCTCGCACACCAGTCCCGGCAGGCCCGTTGAGCCGGGCCGGCGCCAGTCTCCCGACAGGCGCGTGTAGACGGCGATGGGGCACGTTTCGGTGGAGCCGTAGACCTGCAGCACCGGCACACCACGCCCGGCAATGGCATCGACGAGGCGCTGCGGCACCTGCGTGGAGCCCGTCGTCACCGCGCGCAGGCTGTCGAGCGGCGTCGCCAGCCAGCGCGGATGCTCGATCATGGCCTGGATGGTCGCCGGCACCAGCACGGCGAGCGTCGGCCGCTCGCGCTCGATCGCCTCGAGAGTTGCCTGCGGCGCGAAGCGGGCATGCAGCGTGACCGTGGCGCCCAGCTGCAGTGCCGGCGTGGTCTGGATGTTCAAGCCCCCGACATGGAACATCGGCAACACGGTGAGCACGTGATCTGCCGCCGTCATGTCGTGCATGTGCTGGCTCATCACTGCATTCCACACGAGTGCATCCTGGCGCAGCACGGCCCCCTTGGGATGCCCGGTGGTTCCCGAGGTGTAGACGATCAGGAGCGGATGGGACGTGTCGACGTGCGGATTGCGTCCATCGCCGGCGGCAGCTTCGAGGAGCGCATTGAGGGCAATACCGCCTTCGGGCGCGAAGTCGCGGCCCACGATGCGCACGTCGGGCAGTGCCTTCTCCAGCGGAGCAACGACGCCGGCGAATTCCCTCTCCACCACCAGCGCCTTCACCGAGGCGTCGCACAGGATATAGACCTGCTCGGGAACGGCGAGCCGCCAGTTGAGCGGCACCAGCATGGCTCCCAGCCTGGCGCAGGCATAGAGCAGCACGAGATAGTCGGGATGGTTGGTGGCCAGGATGGCGACGCGGTCGCCGCGCCCCACCCCCAGCTGCGACTTGAGCGCGCGCGCAGCATCGGCGATGCGCTGCGCCAAATGGCCGTAGCTGAGGGTTGAATCGGCGAACCGGATCGCCGCCTTCTCGGGGGCGAACGCGGCATTGCGGTCGATGAGGTCGGAGAGGTCCAACCTGCCTCCGTTGCATCGTCATGCCCGCCAAGGGGAGCGCAGGGCAGGCACACACTCCCAAGCGCCACGCGGAGCCTTGGGTTGGATTCCCGCCGACGCGCGTTCCGCGCTCGCGGGAATGACGCTGCCCCGGCCCGCCACTCAACGTCATGCCCGCCAAGCGAAGCGCAGAGCGGGCATCCACCCCCAAGCACCTACGTCGAACCTCGGGTTGGATTCTCGCCGACGCGCTTGCGCGCTCGCGGGAATGACGCACGTCAGCACATCTGCTAGCCGCCGGCAATCAGCGCGAACGGACCGGCGTCAGCTGCCCTGGCCGGCGTTCGGGAAGAACTGCTGCTCGCCATTGATCTGGAAGGCGCGGATGGCCCCCTGTCCCTCCGGGGACAGCACCCAGTCGACGAACGCCTGCCCCTCGGCCTTCTTCACTCGCGGATGCTTTGCCGGGTTCACCAGCGTCACGCCGTACTGGTTGAAGAGCCTCTTGTCGCCCTCGACTACGATCCTGGCATCGCCGCGGGCCTTGAAGCTGGACCAGGTGGCACGGTCGGTGAACACGTAGGCCCCCATACCGATGCCCGTGTTGATAGTGGCCCCCATGCCACTACCGGCCTCGCGATACCAGCTCCCGGACGCGGCCTTGGCGTCGACGCCCGCCTCTTTCCAGAGCCGCAGCTCGGCCTTGTGGGTTCCGCTGTCGTCGCCGCGCGAGACGAACGGGGCCTTGGCATCGGCGATTCTGCGAAAGGCGGCCACAACGTCCTTCGAGCCGGCAATGCCCGCGGGGTCCTTGGCCGGGCCGACGACGACGAAGTCGTTGTACATGACGTCGAAGCGCTTCACGCCCCAGCCGTCGGCGACGAACTTCTCCTCGGAGGGCTTGTCGTGCACGAACAACACGTCGCCGTCCCCGTTCTGAGCGTTCTTGATGGCCTGTCCCGTGCCGACCGCGACCACGCGCACCTCGATCCCTGTTCTGGCCGTGAACTTCGGCAGCAGCTCCTTGAAAAGCCCGGAGTTTTCCGTCGATGTGGTCGACTGCACGACGATGAACCGGGCCGGAGCGCTTGCCGTCTGCGCGGTGGTGGCCTGAGGCGCGAGCGCCCCCCAAACGAAAGCGAAGAGGGCGGCCCCTGCGGCCAAGATCCATGCGCGTGGCGTCATCGTTGCTGCTCCGGCGATCCGCTGCAAATCGCTGCAAATTCTTTCTGCTCGCGGGCAGAAAATGGAACGAGTGATCATAATTGCAGGGCTTGTGATGGCACGCAACGCCTGCGACCGACGGGTCGCCCGATGCGGGCGACGGACGGTCGGGCGTTGTTCCATCTGATAAACTCCGGCTCCCGTCGGACAACGACGCGTTATGAGGGAGGACGCATTGGCCCGCCGCATCATCGACATCTCCGTGCCGCTCCAGAGCGACATCGCCTCCGATCCGCCCGGGCAGGAGCCGAAGATCACCTATATCGACCACAAGCAGAGCGCGCCCATGGTGTGCGCGTTCTTCCCCGGCATGACACCGGACCAGCTGCCCGACGGCGAGGGCTGGGCGGTTGAGCGCATCGACATTTCCACCCACAACGGCACGCACCTCGACGCGCCCTATCACTTCGCCTCCACCATGGACGGCGGCAAGCAGGCGCTGCGCATCGACGAGGTGCCGCTCGAGTGGTGCTTCCAGCCGGGCGTGAAGCTCGACTTCCGCCGCTTCCCCGACGGCTACGTCGTCACCGCGGCCGACATCGAGGCTGAATTGAAGCGCATCGGCCACACGCTCAAGCCGCTCGAAATCGTCGTCGTCAACACCTCGGCCGGCGTGCGCTATGGCGAGCCAGACTACGTGCCGACAGGCTGCGGCATGGGCCGCGAGGCGACGCTCTATCTCACCTCGCGCGGTGTGAGGATCACGGGTACGGATGCCTGGTCCTGGGATGCGCCCTTCGTCCACACGGCCCGCAAGTACGCCGAGACCAGGAATGCCAAGCTGATCTGGGAGGGGCACAAGGCCGGGCGCGAGATCGGCTATTGCCACATGGAGAAGCTGCACAACCTCGAGGCCCTGCCGCCCACCGGCTTCACGATCGCCTGCTTCCCGGTGAAGATCAAAGCGGCCTCCGCCGGCTGGACCCGTGCCGTTGCCATCCTCGATGGATGACGGCGCTTCGCACTCACCCCGTCATACCCGCCAAGCGAAGCGAAGAGCGGGTATCCAGCCACAGATGCCAAGTCGAGCCTCAGGTTGGATTCCCGCCGACGCGCATGCGCGCTCGCGGGAATGACGGATCGTGCGCCGCATCGTCATACCCACCGAGCGAAGCGCAGAGCGGGTATCCACCCACAGACGCCAAGTTGCGTGCTGGGCTGGATTCCCGCCCTCGCGCTTGCGCGCTTCGCGGGAATGACGATGGTGAGGGGTTCGCAACCGAAACGAGGAGACGACGTGCCATGGTGCAGGATGGAGACAAGGCCCCACCCTTCGAGCTGCCGACCGACGACGGCGAGACGCTCGCGCTGTCTGGCCTGAAGGGCAAGCCGATCGTGCTCTACTTCTATCCCAAGGACGACACCTCGGGCTGCACCGTGGAGGCCAAGGACTTCTCGCGCCTTGCTGTCGACTTTCGCAAGGCCGGCGTCGTGGTGGTCGGGGTGTCACCCGACAGCGTCGAGAGCCACAAGAAGTTCCGCAAGAAGCATGACCTGGGCGTCGCGCTCGGCGCCGACACGGACAAGGCAACGGCCATGGCCTATGGCGTCTGGGTCGAGAAGTCGATGTACGGGCGCAAATACATGGGCATCGAGCGCTCCACGTTCCTGATCGACGGCAAGGGCCGCATTGCCCGCAGCTGGCGCAAGGTCAAGGTGCCCGGCCACGCCGAGGAGGTGCTGGCCGCGGCGAAGGCGCTGGCAAAGTGAGGCATCACGGCGCGGCGGCGGCATCCGGGTGCGGCAACGTCCTGGAGTGCAGGGTGCCGGCGAGGACGATCTTGCTGTTGCCCTGCCACACGACGACCTGCCTGTGCCCCTTGCGCGCGGCTGCAACCCATCGGCGCAGGTCCGAAAGGAACGGCTCCTCGCGCCAGGCATGCGGGCGGTCGGGGTCGACGTGGATCACCAGCGTGTCGGTGTAGTCCTCGAATACCACGACGATCTTGCTCTTCGACGGCTTCCAGTGCTCGCCCAGCGTGGGATCGAGCAGATACTCGCAATAGAACTGCCGGCACTCCGTGGGCCGTCGGGCGTAGATGGTGCAGCCCCGCTTGGTGTCGCAGCTGGGGCACCAGCTGAGCGGCGGCGTGCCGATCTCCTCGACGCTCAGCAGCTTGCAGCACATCGTGCAGCCGCCGCAGCCGCGACCGCTCACGACGTCGATCCGCTGTGTCATCCGCACCCCGCTGTGCAAGGGACATGATGGTGTGAAGCCGCCCCGCAGACATGGACGCGCGTTTGCGGCCTCGTCAATATGACGTTGGAGCGCGGGCAGTGGTTTCCATCGCCGCGGACATCTTTTCGCGTTTTATCATCACGATAATGTTAGCCCAGATGGTCGCGAGCAGCGCCGAGGAGGAAGCGATGTCGAAAGCGCGAACCACGGTCTTCGATGCCAAGAGCGTGCCCGAGACCAATGCCACCAGCTATCCCGAGCCGTTCCGCGCCGCCAACCAGAACCGCTTCAACCGGCGCCTCGGCAACCATGCGGGCCTCGAGAACTACGGGGTCAACATGACCCGTATCATCCCCGGCGGCCAGTCATCGTCCAGGCATGCCCACTCGCGCCAGGACGAGTTCGTCATGGTGCTCGAGGGCGAGGTGGTGCTCGAGACCGACGCCGGCGCGCAGACTCTGGGGCCGGGCATGTGTGCCGGCTTCCCTGCGGGCTCCGGCGACGCGCACCGCTTCCTCAACACGTCCTCGCGCGATGTCGTGCTCCTCGTCGTCGGCGATCGCACAGCCGGCGACGAGGTGATCTATCCCGACATCGACATGCACGGGAAGCTCGGCCCCGACGGCCGCTACCGCTTCACGCGCAAGGACGGCACGCCGTATTGAGATTCAGCCGCGGCCCTCGAACGGCATCTTGGTCGCCTTGATCTGCATGAAGAGCACGTTGGCGTCGAGCGGCAGGCTCGCCATGTAGCGGATGGCGGAGCCGCAGTGCTCCACATCCATCACCGGCTCCGGCGCGACGGCCCCGTAGGCCTGCGGCACGCCGGCCTTCATGCGCCCGCCCATGGCGGTGTCGGCGTTGCCGATGTCGAGCTGGCCGCAGGCGATGTCGTGCTTGCGCCCGTCGAGCGCGATGCACTTTGTGAGCCCGGTGATGGCATGCTTGGTCGCGGTGTAGGGCGCGGAGTTGGGACGCGGCGTATGCGCCGAGATCGAGCCGTTGTTGACGATGCGCCCGCCCTTGGGACTCTGCGACTTCATGATCTTGATGGCCTCCTGCGCGCACAGGAACGAGCCTGTCAGGATCACGTCCACCACCGACTGCCACTGCTGCAGGGTGAGCTCCTCCATCGGCACGGCCGGCGCGCCGAAGCCTGCGTTGTTGAAGAGGAAGTCGAGGCGGCCGAAGGCCTTCTTGGTCTCGGCGAACAGGTTCCTGACGTCCTCCTGCTTGCCGACGTCGGCGCGCACGGCAATGAGCTTGCCGCCGCCCGGCTTGGCCATGGCCACGGTCTTGTCGAGCTCCTCCTTGCGCCGCCCGGCCACCACCACGTTCCAGCCGTCCCCCTGCAGCGCCAGCGCGGCCGAGCGGCCGATGCCGCTGCCGCCGCCGGTGACGACCGCAACCTTGCCCTGAGACGCCATGACCATCCTCCCATCGTGATGCCGTTTCGAGCCCCGAGCCTACCGCCATCGAGGCCGCCTGCGCCAGAAGCTCAAAGGATCAATCGAACGCGTCGCCTCACTCCGCCCACGGCACACCGCCGGCGTAGGTGCGGTAGCTGACGGCCGCCAGCCAGCCGGCATCGACGGGCAACAGGACGCCGGTGATGGCCTTGGCCTGCTCCGAGCAGAGGAAGGCGATGGCATCGGCGATGTCGGTGGGCTCGGGCAGGCGCGAAAGCGCGTGCACGCCCATGATCTTGGCGAGGTCGCGCTGGCCGGATTCGACCTTGGCGCGCAGCGGCGGCGTCATTACGTAGGTCGGGCCGACGCTGTTGACGCGGATGCCGTGCCGGCCGAGCTCGACGGCCAGCAGCTGCGTCAGCCGCTCGATGGCAGCCTTGCCGGGATTATAGGCAGGCAGCGGCAGGGGCAGGCGGCTGTTGATGGAGCCCAGCGTGACGATGGCGCCGCGCTTCCTTGGGATCATCTGGCGGGCGAAGGAGCGACATGCGTGGATGGTGCCGTTGTAGTTGACGGCCCACATGCGCTCGTGCGCGGCCATGTCCATCTCCATGATGGCCTCGCTGTTGGGGATGAGGCCGGCCGATGTGACGAGGACGTCGGCGGGGGCGAGGTCCTTCTCGACCTGCGCGGCGACGGCATCGACGGCCTTTGCGTCCGCCACGTCACAGGCATAGAAGTGCCCCGACAGCGACGTGGCGACCGCCTCGCCGGCCGTCTTGTTCACGTCGACGATGGCGACGGCAAAGCCATCCCGCCCGAGACGCCGCGCGGTCGCCTCCCCGATACCGCTGGCGCCGCCGGTGATCACCGCAACGCGTTTTCCCGCCATGGCATTCCTCCGAATTGCGCATTGTCCACGTTGGGCAGGACACTCGACCAGCGGCGGTCGCAGATCAAGGGCCGTCTCGTAGGTTGGGTCAAGCGAAGCGCAGACCCAACACTGTCTTGCGCGCCGCTTTGTGTTGGGTCATCGCTGACGCTTGGCGCGACCTACGGCCGAAGCGTTCGTCGCATCCGCCGGTCTTGCAAGACGGCCAGTGCGGCACGACACTGCGGCAACGCATGCCCGACCCAGGGAGGAACACATGAACAAGCCCGCCCGCGAGCCCACCGTCATCCGCGCCGAGGACATCGACCCGCGCTACAATTGGGGTCGCGCGCTGCCGGCGCTCGGCACCATGGGCGTCGACTTCGAGGAGCGGGTCGACTACCGCCGCCTGCACCGCTACCGGCTCTCTCGCGCCCGCCAGGCGCTGGAGAAATCCAACCTCGGCGCGCTGCTGGTGATGGACGTCAACAACATCCGCTACCTGACGTCGACCAAGATCGGCGAGTGGGAGCGCGACAAGATCTGCCGCTGGGCGCTGCTGACGCGCGGCAGCGCCGATCCGATCCTGTGGGATTTCGGCTCGGCCGCCGTGCACCACCGGCTCTATGCGCCGTGGCTGAAGCCGGAGAACTGCAAGGCGGGCCTGCTGGGCCTGCGCGGCACCGTCGATCCCGCTTTCGGCCTGATGGCGCGCCACGCCAAGGAGATCGCGGCGCTGATCAAGGACGCCGGTTGCGACAAGATGCCGGTCGGCGTCGACATCATCGAGCCGCCGATGCTCCACGAGCTGGAGAGGGCGGGGCTCAAGGTCGCCGACGGCCAGCAGACCATGCTGGAGGCGCGCGAGATCAAGTCGATCGACGAGATCGCGTTGCTCAATCGCGCCGCGGCCATGGTCGACGGCGCCTATCACCTGGTGCACGAGGAGCTGAAGCCCGGCGTGCGCGAGAACGACATCGTCGCCAAGGTCAACGAGTTCCTCTACCGCCATGGCTCCGATGACGTGGAGGCCATCAACGCCATCTCGGGCGAGCGCTGCAATCCGCACCCGCACAACTTCACCGATCGCATGCTGCGCCCCGGCGACCAGGCGTTCTTCGACATCCTGCAGTCGTTCATGGGCTACCGCACCTGCTACTACCGCACCTTCAACGTCGGCCGCGCCACGCCGGTGCAGCACGACGCCTACAAGAAGGCGCGCGAGTGGCTCGACCTCGCCATCGATCTCATCAAGCCGGGCGTCACCACCGACCGGGTGTGCAGCGTGTGGCCGAGGGCACAGGAGTTCGGCTTCCCCGACGAAATGGCGGCCTTCGGCCTGCAGTTCGGCCACGGCATCGGCTGCGCCATCCACGAGCGGCCGATCATCTCGCGCGTCGTGTCGCTCGACCACCCGACCGAGATCAAGGAAGGCATGGTGTTCGCGCTCGAGACCTACTGCCCGGCCACCGACGGATACTCCGCCGCCCGCATCGAGGAGGAGGTGGTGGTCACCGACAAGGGCTGCCGCGTCATCACCCTGTTCCCGGCCGAGGAGCTGCCGATCGCGAACAGGTATTGACGATTGCGCATCGCGATGGGCGTCAGACCCTGCGGGTCTGACACCTGAGCCCTACCCCTCCCCCAACCCCAGCAGCCCCACATTCCCGCCCGTGGCGGTGATATCGGTGGTGCGCACACGCTCGGTGGCGAAGCGGGGGAGGTAGTGGGGGCCGCCGGCCTTGGGGCCGGTGCCGGAGAGGCCCTCGCCGCCGAACGGCTGCACGCCCACCACGGCGCCGATCTGGTTGCGGTTGACGTAGAGATTGCCGACGCGCGCCCGCTCGGCCACGAGGTCGGCGACGCTGGCGATGCGGCTGTGCAGGCCAAGGGTAAGCCCGTAACCGGTGGCGTTGATGGCATCGATGACACGGTCGAGATGCCCGCCCTCGAAGCGCACCACGTGCAGGATGGGGCCGAACACCTCGCGCTCGAGCCGGCTCGGGCTGTCGATCTCGTAGACGGCAGGCCCGACGTAGGTCCCGACGCGGCAGGCCTCCGGCACGGGGAGGTCCACAAGCTCGACCGCCTCCTTGCGCATGCGCTCCTTGTGCGCCTCGAGCATCTCCTTGGCGTCGGCGTCGATGACGGGGCCGATGTCGGTCGCGTAGTCGAGAGGGTCGCCGATCTCGAGCGCTTCCACCGCCCCGACCAGCATGTCGAGCATGGGGTCCGCCACGTCCTCCTGCACGAAGAAGAGGCGCGCAGCGGAGCAGCGCTGGCCCGCCGAATCGAAGGCGGAGCGCACCACGTCGCGGATCACCTGCTCGGGCAGCGCGCTGGAGTCGGCGATCATGGCGTTCATGCCGCCGGTCTCGGCGATGAACGGCACGATGGCCCCGCGCCGCTCGGCGAGCGTCTGCTGGATCGCCCAGGCCGTCTCGTTCGAGCCGGTGAAGGCCACTCCCGCCACGCGCGCGTCCTTGACCAGCGCGGCGCCGACAGGCCCGGCGCCGGGCAGCAGGTGCAGCGCTCCCGGCGCCACACCCGCCTCGTGCAGCAGCCGCACGGCGAGGAAGGCCGTGATCGGCGTCTGCTCGGCGGGCTTCGCCAGCACCGGGTTGCCCGCGGCGAGTGCCGCCGCCACCTGGCCCGTGAAGATCGCGAGCGGGAAGTTCCACGGGGATATGCAGGCGAAGGGCCCGCGTCCCCGAAGCTCGAGCAGGTTGGTCTCGCCGGTAGGGCCCGGCAACGAGAGGGGCGAGGCGAACAGCCGCCGCGCCTCGGCCGCGTAGTAGCGCAGGAAGTCCACCGCCTCGCGCACATCGCCCAGCGCGTTCTCCAGCGTCTTGCCGGCCTCGCGCACCATCACCGCCATCAGCCGCGCGCGGTCGCGCTCGTAGAGGTTGGCCGCCGCATCCAGGATATCCGCGCGCGCCGGCCCGCCCAGCTTGTCCCAGGCCGGCGCCGCGGCGTGCGCGCTTGCCAGCGCCGCCTCGATCGCCGCGGGATCGGCCGTGCTTACGGTGCCGATACGCTCGCGACGGTCGTGCGGGCTGAACAGGAGCTCCACGGCGTCCGTGCCGGCAAGCTCGCGTCCGTCGACGATGGGCGCGGCGGCGAACCAGCCCTCCATCGCCCGGCCGACCTCTTTCAGTACGCCCGCGCGCACCGACGGCTCGGTCAGCGCCAGGCCGGCGCTGTTGACACGGCTGGGTGCGAAGATCTCGGGCGGTCGTGGCAGCCGCTTCACCGGTGCCACGGCCTCCTCCGCGACGCTGTCCACGGGGTCGCGGATGATGTCCTCGAGCGGGGCCGCCTCGTCGGCCAGGCGGTTGACGAAAGAGGTGTTGGCGCCGTTCTCCAGCAGCCGCCGGACCAGGTAGGCGACAAGATCCTCGTGCGGACCGACCGGGGCATAGATCCGGCAGGGGACGTTGAGCTTGCCGCTGCCCACCACCTCCGCGTAGAGCGCCTCGCCCATGCCGTGAAGCCGCTGGAACTCGAACACGCCGCTGCCGGCCGCCACGTAGACGGACGCGATCGACTGCGCGTTGTGGGTGGCGAACTGCGGATAGAAGGCAGCCGGGTCCGAGAGCAGCAGGCGCATGCAGGCGAGGTAGGAGACGTCGGTGTGGGCCTTGCGCGTGAAGACGGGATAGTCCTCGAGCCCCCGCTCCTGCGCCCACTTGATCTCGCTGTCCCAATAGGCGCCCTTCACCAGGCGCACTGGGATCGGCTTGCCCTGCCGGCGCGCGAGCTGTTGCAGCCATCGCAACACGGGAGCTGCCCGCTTTCCGTAGGCCTGCACGGCGAGCCCGAGCCCCGGCCAGCCATCGAGCGCGGGATCGCGAAAGGCGCGGCCGAACAGCGCCAGTGTCAGGTCGAGCCGGTCCTGCTCCTCCGCGTCTACAGTGAGGCTGAGCCCATGCTCTCGCGCTGCCCGGGCAAGCTCGATGAGCCGCGGCAGCAGCTCGCGTTCGAGGCGGTCCTCCTTGCCCGGGTCGAAGCGAGGGTGGATGGCGGAGAGCTTCACCGATATGCCCGGCCTCGCCATCAGCGCGTGGACGTCGTTGCCGCCGGGCCCCTTGGCTTCGCCGATCGCGGCAATTGCCGCCATGTACCTGTCGAAGTAGCGTCCGGCATCGGCGGCCGTCTTGGCGCGCTCGCCCAGCATGTCGTAGGAGAAGCGGTAGCCGCGCGCCTCGTAGGGGGCGGCCCGGCCGAGCGCCTCCTTGATGGTGCGCCCGAGCACGAAGTTGTCGCCCAGGATTTTCATGGCCTGGCGCAGGGCCTGGCGGATGAAGGGCTCGCCCGAGCGGGCGACCAGGCGTTTGATCAGCGCGGCCGGCCCCGTGCCCTTGTCCTCGGCCAGCCGCACGACCCGGCCCGTCAGCATCAGGCCGAAGGTCGAGGCATTGACGAACAGGCTGTCGGACGCGCCGAGATGGCGCTCCCAATCCCCTTCCCCCATCTTCTCGGCGATGAGCGCGTCCGCGGTATCCTTGTCGGGGATGCGCAGCAGAGCCTCGGCGAGGCACATCAGGATGATGCCCTCCTCGGAGGTGAGGCCGTACTCGTGCATGAAGGCGTCGATGCCGCCGTGCTTGTGGCGGTTCGCCCGGGCTGCCCGCACCAGCCCTGCCGCCAGGCCGGCGATCCGCTGGCGCTCGTGCGGCGGGGCAGCGGCAGACCCTACGAGTTCGGAGACGACCTCCGTCTCCTCGCGCAGAAGCGCGGCAGCAATCCCGTCCCGCGGCGGCAGCGCCTGCGGCTCGGGATCTGTCCCCGGGGGGTGCGCTTCCCCGACTTGGCGCATCACGACCTCCAAGGAGTGGGGCAAGAATCTCAATGATATTCTACCAGATCGCCGCCTCCGCCCCCATCTCTCCAGGCGCGACGCCTGCCAATCCCGCTGATATAGGTGCGCACCGAATTGGCGATCGCTCTCGGAGGCAACGCGACATGACCGTCCCCGTCATCCGCACGCTCGCGGCCCTGCGCGTGCAGATCGCCGCCTGGCGCAACGGTGGCGACGACGTGGCGCTGGTGCCGACCATGGGCGCACTGCACGAGGGCCATCTGGCGCTGGTGCGGCTGGCGAGGCGGAGATGCCGCCGCGCGATCGTGTCGATCTTCGTCAACCCGACGCAGTTCGCCCCCCACGAGGACTTCGACCGCTACCCGCGAGACGAGGCCGGCGATCTTGCCAAGCTCGCGGGCGTCGGCTGCGATCTCGTCTGGTCCCCGGACCGAGCCTTGATGTACCCCGCCGGGTTCGCCACGCGGATAGTGCCGGCAGGCGCTGCCGAAGGCCTGGAGAGCCTCACGCGACCGCACTTCTTCGGCGGCGTCGCCACGGTATGCTGCAAGCTGTTCATGCAGGTCGCACCGGATGCGGCCGTCTTCGGCGAGAAGGACTATCAGCAGCTCTGCGTGGTGCGGCAGATGGTGCGCGACCTCGACCTGCCGCTCGAGATCGTTGGTGCAGCCACCGTGCGCGACGCCGACGGCCTCGCCCTCTCCTCCCGCAATGCCTATCTCAGCCCCGATGAGCGCCGCATCGCGCCGGCTCTCTATCGGGCCATCAGCCGGGTGGCAGCGGCCGGCCCTGGGGGCGCCCCCGCAGCGGCCGAGCGTGCCCGGGCGGACATCCTGCAGGCCGGCTTCGGCAAGGTCGACTACGTGGAGGTGCGCGATGCGGAGACGCTCGCGACCCCTGCTCCCGGCACGCTGCGCCCCTTGCGCGTGCTGGCTGCCGCCTGGCTCGGCAAGACCCGCCTCATCGACAATATCGCCGTCGAGCTGCGGCCTCAGGTCGCCGCCGGTACCTCGGGCAGGTAGCGTCGCACCGTGAGAAGATGGAAGCGGCCCACGAGCAGGGCCGCGTAGACGGCAGTGCCCACGGACAGGCCGATCCACACGCCGATGGCGCCGAGGCCCAGCGTGAACCCCAGCCAGAGGCAGCTGACGAAGCCGACCGCCCAGAAGCTCAGCCCTGAGAAGAGCAGCGGCACGCGCGTGTCGTTGAGGCCGCGGAGCGCGCCTCCGGCGGCGGTCTGAAGGCCGTCCGAGATGAAGAAGCTGGCACCCAGCACCAGCAAGATCGCGGCGAGCGCGATCGTCTCCGCCGACTGCGGTGCCTCGCTCCCGAGAAAGATGAGCGGGATGGTGTGGCGCGCCGCGCCGACGACCACCGTCATGGCGCCCATGAACGCGCCGGCGAGGCCAATGGCCACGAAGCCGGCGCGGCGTGCGGCGATCGCATCTCGTCGCCCCACCGCCTGTCCCACCCGCACCGTTGCGGCGAGCGCGATGCCGAACGGCACCATGTAGAGCATTGCCGCAGTCTGCAGCGCAATCTGGTGCGCGGCGACCGCGCTCGTGGAGATGCGGCCCATCAGCAGCGCCGCGGAGGCGAACAGCCCATATTCCAGCAGCAGGGCGCCCGAGATGGGCAGACCTAGGCTCACGAGCTTGGCGAACAGTCGCCAGTCCGGACGCCAGAGGCCGGCGAGCACGCGGTACTTCTTGAACGGGCGGCGTGTGCAGGCAATGGCGATGGCGGCCGCGCACATGCCCGCATCCACCAGCGCGGTCGCGAGCCCCGCCCCGAGCAAGTCCAGCCCGGGCAACCCGAAGGCGCCGTAGATGAGAGCGTAGGCCAGCGCCGCGTTAGCCGGAATGGCGGCCAGCGTAATCCACAGCGCCGGCTCGGGCCGGTTGAGCGCGCCCATGAAGTTGCGAAAGGCGATGAACGTCCAGGCGGGAACGATCGCCCAGGCCATGCCCGCGAGATAGCGGCCGGCGAGGGCGGCCGACTGAGGGTTCTGGCCGAGCAGGATCAGGATGTCCTCGCCGCGGAGTTGCACGAGCGTCATCGGCACGCCCAGGACGGCTGTAGCCCACAGGCCTACGCGCAGCGCGCGCCGCACCATCCGCGGCTGCCGCGCCCCGTGAGCCTGCGCTGCAAGCGGGGCGACGGCGGACACCAGCCCCATGCCCAGCGTGAATGCCGCAAAGAGCACCGTATGGGCCAGCGCCGCAGCGGCCAGGGCCCCGTTGCCGAGGCGGCCGATCAGCACGAGGTCGGTGGTCATCATGACGATCTGGCCGAGCTGGGTAAGCGCCATTGGCAGCGCCAGACGGATGGTCTGCGCGAGCTCGGTGCGCCAAAGCGCCCTCCCCGCCGGCACCGATGCGTCGGCGGCGCGTAGAGTCTCCAGGGATGCCATGGCCGCAACATAGGGATCGCTGCCCAAAATGGAAGCAGGGAGGCTTGGCACGTGTTGCGGCAAGACCCTTGCCATCCGTGCCGCCGCGTGCGACGTGAGCCAGCCTGGGTAGGTGGGGATTCGCCAAGATTGCGGCTCTCCGGTGTGTGGCGTCGTCCTGAACGGCTATAATTGCGCCAGCAACGGACCCGAAACCCATGCCAGCCTTCCGTCTGGGTGCCTTGCGCGATTTGTTCGGCAAATCCGACGAGTCCAAGCGCCGAAAGTCCGAAGAAGCGCTGACGAAGCTGGAGGAGCTGCAGCGGGCAGCGCGCACGGCCCGCGAGGTCCGCCCCGAGCCCGTGCACGAGGAAACGGCCCAAGAGCCGGAAGAGAAGCAGGAGACGCAAGAGAAAGTGGTTCGCGCCGTTCGCAAGCCAGCCGCCAGCTCCGAGAGCTATACCGCCGCCGATATCGAGGTGCTCGAAGGCCTGGAGCCGGTGCGGCGCCGGCCGGGCATGTACGTCGGCGGCACCGACGAGAAGGCCCTGCATCACCTGTTCGCCGAAGTGATCGACAACGCTATGGACGAGGCGGTGGCCGGGCACGCCACCTGGATCGAGGTGCGGCTCGAGGGGGACGGTTTCCTTTCCGTCACCGACAACGGTCGCGGCATCCCCGTCGACCCGCACCCCAAATTCAAGAGCAAATCCGCCCTCGAAGTGATCATGACCACGCTGCACTCGGGCGGCAAGTTCGACAGCAAGGTCTACAACACCTCCGGAGGCCTGCACGGCGTCGGCGTGTCGGTGGTCAATGCGCTGTCGGAGAAGCTCGAGGTCGAGGTGGCGCGCGGCCAGCAGCTCTACGCCATGGCCTTCAGCCGCGGGCAGCCGCTCGGCAAGCTCAAGAGCCTCGGGGCCGTCAAGAACCGGCGTGGCACCAGGGTGCGCTTCAAGCCCGACGACAAGATCTTCGGCAAGGGCGCCGCCTTCAAGCCGCAGCGCCTGTTCCGCATGGCGCGCTCCAAGGCGTACCTGTTCGGCGGCGTCGAGATCCGCTGGTTCTGTGCGCCCGAGCTCATCAGCGACGATACGCCGTCCGAAGCTACCTTCCATTTCCCCGGCGGCCTCAAGGAATATCTCGAGGCCACCATCGGCGGGCAGACGCGCGTCACCAAGGATATCTTCGCCGGCCGCGTCGAGCGCGAGGGCGGGCACGGCTCGGTCGAGTGGGCCGTATGCTGGGTCGCCGACGAGGATGGCTTCCTCAACTCCTACTGCAACACCATCCCCACGCCCGAGGGCGGCACCCATGAGAATGGGCTGCGGGGCGCGCTGAGCAAGGGACTGCGCGACTTCGGCGAGCGCGTGGGCAACCGCCGCGCCGGCCAGATCACTCCCGACGACGTGCTGGGCACGGCCGCCGCCATGCTGTCGGTATTCATCCGCGAGCCCGAGTTCCAGGGCCAGACCAAGGACAAGCTCGCCACCCAGGAAGCCACGCGCATCGTCGAGGGCGCCGTGCGCGACGCCTTCGATCACTGGCTGGCCGACAGCCCCCAGCAGGCCAACAAGCTGCTCGACTGGGCGGTCGACCAGGCCGAGGAGCGCCTCAAGCGGAAGCGCGAGAAGGAGATCGGCCGCCAGACCGCCACGCGCAAGCTGAGGCTCCCGGGCAAGCTCGCCGACTGCAGCCTCAACTCCAAGATCGGCACCGAGATCTTCATCGTCGAGGGCGACTCGGCCGGCGGCTCGGCCAAGCAGGCGCGCGACCGCGAGCGCCAGGCCGTGCTGCCCCTCCGCGGCAAGATCCTCAACGTCGCCAACGCCTCATCGCAGAAGCTCTCCCAGAACCAGCTGCTCTCGGACCTGATCCAGGCGCTCGGCGTCGGCACGGGCACGCGCTATCGCGACGAGGACCTGCGCTACGAGCGCGTGATCGTCATGACCGACGCCGATGTCGACGGCGCTCACATCGCCTCGCTCCTCATCACCTTCTTCTACCAGGAGATGCCCGACCTCATCGACAACGGCCACCTCTTCCTGGCGATGCCGCCGCTCTACAAGCTCGCACACGGCCCCAAGTCGGTCTACGCGCGCGACGACAAGCACAAGGACGAGCTGATCAAGCGCGAGTTCGCTGCCAACGCCAAGGTCGAGATCAGCCGGTTCAAGGGCCTGGGCGAGATGAACGCCGCCCAGCTCAAGGAGACCACCATGAACCCCGCCCTGCGCACGCTGCTGCGGGTCGAGATCGCCGACAGGCGCGAGACCGTGAGCGAGGCCGTCAACGCGCTGATGGGCTCCAAGCCCGAGGCCCGCTTCCGCTTCATCCAGGAGCACGCCGCCTTCGCCAAGGACCTGGATATCTGAGCGCCTTCCCCTTCCCGATCTCCGCTCCAGCCTGCGCAGGCTCCCTCCCCCTTGCGGGGAGGGGTCGGGGGTGGGGGTAGCCGACAACACGTTGTCGTTGCTCGCATCTTCACCCCACCCCTCCCCGTCATGTCGAAGACATGCCTCCGGCATGGGGGAGAGGAATCCCGCGAGGCGAGCCTTGCGCTCGCAATCCCAGCCGCCGCAGCTTCAGCCAACCCCTCGCGCCAACGTGCGCAGGCTCATTTTCGTCCCAGGTGTGCCATAGCAACTCTGCGGCGGCGGTTGGGGCCGCCTCGGAGGAAGGGAGATCTCGACCATGCGGGCATGCCTTGCGAGCGCTCGATCTGCATCCATGTGGCTCGGCCTGGCCGCCGCAATCCTGTTGCTGAGTGCTGCTCCTCCGGCGCGCGCTGCCGACTGTGGCAACGACGGGGCCGGCTTCGATGCCTGGCTTGCCCGGTTCAAGCGCACCGCCGCAGCGGAGGGCATCTCGCCCGCCGTCGTCTCCTCCACGCTCGCCGGCGTCACCTATGATCCGACCGTCGTCCGGCTCGACCGCTCGCAGCGCTCGTTCAAGCTGAGCTTCGAGGAGTTCTACGCCCGCCGCGTCGGCTCGGCGTTGATCCGCCGCGGGCAGAGCCTCATGCGCACGCACCAGGCCACGCTCGCCCGCATCGAGCAGCAGTTCGGCGTGCCGGGTCCGATCCTGATCGCAATCTGGGGCCTCGAGACCAACTACGGCGGCGACAGCAGCGGCAAGTTCTCGATCGTGCGCTCGCTGGCCACGCTGGCCTACGACTGCCGCCGCTCGGAGTTCTTCACCGGCCACCTGCTCGACGCGCTGCGCATCGTCGAGCGCGGTGACTTGACGCTCGCGCAGCTGCGCGGCGGTTGGGCCGGTGAGATCGGCCACACCCAGTTCCTGCCTTCGGGCTACTACAAGTATGCTGTCGATTTCGACGGCGACGGACGGCGCGACCTCGAGCACAGCGTGCCCGACATGCTCGCCTCCACCGCCAACTTCCTGAAAGGTCACGGCTGGCAAGCCGGGCAAGGCTGGGGCCCGGGCACGGCCAACTACGCCGTCATCCGGGAGTGGAACAAGGCCGAAGTCTACGTGCGCACCATCGCCGTCATGGCCGGCAAGCTGGCCGAAGGGCCGTGACTCGGGTAGCGGCTCCCGAGAATGCGCGCTTACCAATAGGCTTGCCGAGCCTCGCTGTAGCCAGCGCCACGGCCGTTTCGTCCTTGACGGCGAGGTAGGCGCCGGGCGACGCTCGGCGCCACTTTTTGCGATCAAGAACCAATAATTCGGGAGGAACGTCACATGAGGCATCTTCACGGCTCTCGATATTTTGCGTTGGCCGCTGCGGTGCTCTGCACGGCAATCGCCGCCTTGCCGGGTGGCGCCGCGGCGCAGCGAAAGCTGACCTTCGGCTACGACCAGCCCAAAAGCACAGGCTACGGATTCGCCGGAGACCTGTTCGAGAAGCGCCTGGGCGAGCTTTCCGGAGGCAAGCTCAAGATCGACCAATTCCCCGGCGCGCAGCTCGGCCAGGAGCCCGTGATGCTGCAGAAGCTGCGGTCCGGCGACATCGACTTCATCATCACCTCGACCGCCAATGCCTCCACGGTCGCCCCGGAGTCCGGCGTCTTCTCGCTCCATTTCCTCTTCCGGGACGAGGCGCACCTGGCCAAGGCCATCGCCGACCCCCAGGTGGTCGCCGCGTTCAAAGCCATGATCGAGGACAAGGTGCAGGGTGCGCATGTGCTTGCGCTGATCACGCTCGGCCTGCGCCACCTCTACGGCAAGACCGAGGTCGCCAAGGTCGATGATCTCAAGGGCAAGAAGGTCCGCGTGCAGGCGACCAAGACCGAGGATACGCATTTCCCGGCCTACGGTGCCCAGACCGTGCACATGCCCTTCGGCGAGGTCTACACCAGCCTGCAGACCGGCGTGGTGAACTTCGCCGAGAACGGCGTCAACGTGTACCTCTCGAACAAGCACTACGAGGTGGCGCCGGTGCTGAGCATGACCGAGCACGAGGCGAACAACAATTGCATCTGGGTCAGCGACAAGACCTGGCAGAGCTTCAGTGCGGAAGAGAAGAAATGGGTCGAGCAGGTGGCTGCGGAGGTCGGCAAGGCGGAGCCACCCTACGCCCTCAAGCTCGAGAAGGACTCCGCGGACAAGCTCTCGAAGATGGGAGTGAAGATCGTCGCCAACGTCGACAAGTCGGGCTTCGCCGCGGCGGCGGCGCCGATCCAGGATCAGCTCGCCAAGGAGCTGGGGCCCCATGCGGTAAAGCTGTTGGAGCTGGTCCGCAACGTGAAGTAGGCCGGCGCCACAATCGGAGCTGGCGGGCGGCGGTGCCGGGACGGCGCCGCCCATTCTTGCTGAGCGGATGACGCCGACGTGGCTGACACCCCGGAATTCGCTGCCAACCGAGCGCTGATCATCCCCCGGCACCGGCACCTGAAGTGGCCGGCGCTCGACTGGCTCGAAGCGCTCCTCATGATGCTGTGCGGGGTATGCATGTTCGGGTTCACGCTCTGCGTGTTCTTCGACGTGACGACACGCACGCTTGGCCATCCGTGGCTCTGGCTGCAGCAGGTCACCACGGCCTTCTTCACCTGGGGCGTGTTCATCGGCATGGCGGCGGCCTCACGCCGTCTCGACCACATCTACCTGGCCGAGATCACGCGCCGCCTCGCGGGCACCAAGCGCCAGGTGCTCGAGACGCTCAATCGGCTGATCGTGCTGATGATCTCCGGGTTCATGGTGGGGTTCGGCGTGCAGAACGCGCTGCTCGACCTCGGCAGCTTCCGCATGCCGTCCCTCATTCCTCTCACGGTCTACACCGCCATTGTCCCAGTGGCAGGCGCCCTGGTCGGGCTTTTCATGGTCGAGCAGATCGTCAATGGCCTGCGGAATGGCTACGCCGGCCCCGAGGACATGGAGCTCCTGGGGGAGCCGGTCGAATGAGCCAGGGGGCGATCCTCGTACTGATGGGCGCGACCTTCCTCGGCCTCGGCTACATGGGCGTTCCCGTGGCTTTCGCCCTGATCGGCGGCGTGCTGCTCGCCACGTCGCTGACGCCGGTCAGCTTCCAATCGATCATCGGCCAGCTCTTCCACGGCATCGACGCGGAGACGCTGCTGGCGATCCCGTTCTTCCTGCTGGTCGGCGAGTTGATGACCTCGTCCGACGTCACGCAGCGCATGATCCGCCTGGCCCAGGCCCTCGTCGGCCACATGCGTGGCGGGCTTGCGCAGGTGGTGACGCTGTTCAGCATGTTTTTTGCGGGAATCTCCGGGTCGTCCGCCGCGGACGTTGCGGTGCTGAGCCGAACCATCGCGCCGGAGATGGACAAGGAGAAGTACGACCGCGCCTTCACCGCCGCGCTCATCGCCTCGGCCTCCACCATCGCCAATCTCATCCCGCCGTCGATCATGGCGGTGGTCTATGGCGCCACCGGCAACGTCTCGATCGGCGGGCTGTTCCTGGCCGGCGTCGTACCCGGGGTCATGATCGGCATCGGACTGATGGTCTACAGCTACTTCTTCGGCCCTACCGGCCACCTGAAGCCGCGCGCGTCGCTGGTCGAGATCTTCGTCGCCGCCCGCGGATCGGCCCTGCCGATGGTGATCCCGGTGCTCATCATGGGCGGCATCCTGACCGGCTGGTTCACGCCGACCGAGGCCGGCATGGCGGCCGCGTTCTACATCCTGCTGGTGCTGATCCCGATCATGCGGCCGAGCCACATCAGGAACCTGCCGTCGGATTTCATGTATACGGGCCTGCTCTATTCGCTGCCGCTGGCGGCCGTTGCCGGCGCCTCGGCCTTCGGCTGGATGCTGGCCTACCTGCGCGGGCCGGACACCGTCGCCGAGTACATCCAGGCTTATGCGGGCACCGACGCGCGCATGATCATGCTGCTGCTGGTCTTGCTGTTCATCGTGGTCGGCGACTTCGTCGATGCGGTCCCCGCGATCATCATCTTCATGCCGATCATTCTGAAGCTGAGCGAGCTGGGTGACATCAACTCGGTGCACATGGGCGTGGTCATCATCACGACCCTCGTGTTCGGGTTGATCACGCCGCCCTACGGCCTTTCGCTGCTGATCGGCGCCAAGTTCGTGGGCGTGCCGTTCTACCGGGCCATGGTGCGATCATTCCCGCTCTACATCGTGTTCCTGGTCACCATCGCTTTCACGGTGTTGTTTCCCGACGTGGTGCTGTTCCTGCCCAAGTGGCTGCTGCCGGAGTCGGTAGGCTGCTTCAAGAACCCCAGCGGAGCCGGATACATCTGCCCGCGGTAACCCGCGCTGGTCTACGAGGCTCGGCGCCTGCGCCTCCGACCTGAGGCGACCGCATCGAGATCGAGCAGTGGGGGCTTGCGGTCGACCGGGCTCGCCGGGGGCTCCGTGGCGGTGATCTGGCCGATTGCCACCGGATCGCTTGCGGGAAACGTTTGCGCCAGCGCCCAGTCCAGTGCCGCATCGAGCGATGCCGGACGCGTCCGTGGACCCTTGGCCTTCCCTGTGCGGGCAGTTGGCATGCAAGGACATGTGGGGTGACGATGCGGCGGGCTCAAGTCGCCCCGCACGCGATCGTGTTCCCGGTTGCCGGGTTCCGCCCTGATCGGCCGCCCGCAGCTTGGATAACAGGGCGCGGTGCTCTATGTAGGCCCGCTGGAGAGGCGCGGAGGACTGGCATGCAGAGCCGCTGGAGCGATGCGGACGCCCGCGCGGCGGTCGAACGTTACGGCGCCGCCGGCGTGAGCGAGGCGCTGGCCTTGCGCACCTATACGACCCGGCTCCTCGGCAGCGACCCGCTCCTGGTGCTCCACGGCGGCGGCAACACCTCGCTCAAGACCGAGATGGCGGACCTGCTGGGCGAGGCGCACGAGGTGCTGTGCGTCAAGGGATCGGGCCGGGACATGGCCTCGATCGACCCTTCCGGCCTGCCGGCGGTGCGGCTGGCACCTCTGCGCAGTCTGCGCCGGCGCGACGCGCTCGACGACGCCGATATGGCGTGCATCCAGCGCGCCTTCCTCCTCGATCCGGCGGCGCCGAGCCCATCGGTGGAGATGCTGCTGCACGCCTTCGTGCCGGCAAAGTACGTCGACCACACTCACGCAAATGCCGTGCTTGCGCTGATCGACCAGCCGAACGGCGCGGAGCTCGCCCGCGAGGTCTATGGCAGTCGCCTCGGCTTCGTGCCCTATCGCCGCCCCGGCTTCGGCCTCGCCAAGGCGGCGGCCGAGGTGTTCGACGCCAATCCTTCCGTCGAAGGCCTGATCCTCGACAAGCACGGCATCTTCACCTTCGGCGACAGCGCACGCGAAGCCTACGAGCGCATGATCAAGATGGTGAGCAGCGCCGAGCAGCGCCTGATGCGGGGCCGCAAACGGGTCTTCGCCTCCGTGGAGCTCCCGCGACAGGTGGCAGCCCTCGCCGACGTGGCCCCCATTCTGCGCGGTGCCTGCAGCCTCCAGGACGACAAGATCGAGGGCGCATGGCGTCGCCTGATCCTGGAGTTCCGGAACAGCGACGCCGTGCTCCATTTCGTCAATGGCTCAGAGTTGGGGCGCTGCGCGACGGCCGGCGTGATCACCCCTGACCACACCATCCGCACCAAGAGCTGGCCGCTGATCGTCGCTGCGCCGGCTGCCGGCGGGCTCGGTGATTTCAGGACCGCGGTGCGCCGGGCCGCGCAGGAGTTCGCCGACGCCTACAAGGTCTACTTTGCCCGCAACAATGCCCGGATCGGCGGCGGCAAGACCATGCTCGACCCCCTGCCCCGCGTCATTCTTGTGCCGGGGCTCGGTCTCTTCGGTCTTGGCCCCACCAAGTCCGACGCGCGCATAGCCGCCGACATCGCCGAGAGCGCAGTGGCCACGATCACCGATGCCGAGGCCATCGGGCGCTTTCAGTCGATCGGCGAGGCCGACATGTTCGATTGCGAGTACTGGCCGCTCGAGCAGGTCAAACTCGGCCGATCCAAGGAGCTACCTCTTGTCGGCCAGGTGGCGGCCATCACCGGTGCCGGCGGTGCCATTGGTGCCGCCACAGCGCGCGCGTTCGCCGCCGCCGGCGCCGAGGTGGCCCTACTCGACGTCAACGAGGCAGCGGCCCGCGAGAAGGCGCAAGGGATCGGCACGGAAGCACTGGCAATCGCCTGCGACGTGACGGACCAGGCCTCCGTGCGCTCAGCCTTCGACAGGGTCGCCGAGGCCTTTGGTGGCGTTGATATTGTCGTATCGAACGCGGGCGCGGCCTGGCAGGGGCGCATCGGCGAGGTCGACGAGGCGGTGCTGAAGAAGAGCTTCGAGCTCAACTTCTACGGCCACCAGCGCGTGGCCCAGGCCGCGGTGCGCATCATGCTGGCGCAGGGCACCGGCGGCTGTCTGCTGTTCAACGTCTCCAAGCAGGCGGTCAACCCCGGCCCCAACTTCGGCCCCTACGGCTTGCCCAAGGCGGCGACGCTGTTCCTGGTGCGTCAGTACGCGCTCGACTACGGCGCCGAGGGTATTCGCGCCAACGCCGTCAACGCCGACCGCATCCGCTCCGGCCTGCTGACCGACGATTTCATCAAGTCGCGCTCGGCGGCGCGCGGTGTGAGCGAGAAGGAGTACATGTCCGGCAACCTGCTGCAGCGCGAGGTCACCGCCGACGACGTCGCCCAGGCCTTTCTGCATCAGGCGCTGGAGCTGAAGACCACCGCCGACGTAACGACGGTGGACGGCGGCAACATCGCCGCGGCGCTGCGATAGCTGTCATCCCGGCGCCTGTCGCCGGGATCCATCATGCCGCAGGCGTAGGCGTTCGCGGACCGCTGGATACCGGGGACGCGCCCCGGTATGACAGCGGTATTCGTGTCGAAGTCGACGCCAGCTCGAGACGAGGTTCACCCATGCCCGAAGCCGACAAGGAAGGTGAGCGTTACCAGGCCGACGAGCCACAAGCTGCGCCGGGCTTCTTCCTAAAGGGCTCGCACCAGCTCGACTGGGGCATGAAGAACCGGCTGGCCCGCACCTTCAATCCCGCCACCGGCCGCACCGTGATGCTGGCGGTCGACCACGGCTACTTCCAGGGTCCCACCACGGGGCTCGAGCGCATCGACCTCTCCATCGTGCCGCTGCTGCCCCAGTGCGATGCGCTCTTCTGCACCCGCGGCATCCTGCGCTCGGTGGTGCCGGCCGAATGCCAGAAGCCCATGGTGCTGCGGGCGAGCGGCGGGCCGAGCATCCTTCGCGAGGAACTCTCCGACGAGCAGATCGCCATGGACATGGACGATGCGGTGCGCCTCAATGCGGCCGGCGTCGGCATCCAGGTGTTCATCGGCGGCGAGCACGAGACCCGCTCGGTGCACAACATGACGAAGCTGGTCGACGCCGGCCTGCGCTGCGGCATTCCGGTGATGGGCATCACCGCGGTCGGCAAGAACATGGTGCGCGACGCCAAGTATTTCCGACTAGCCTGCCGCATCATCGCCGAGCTAGGCGCGCAGTACGTCAAGACCTACTACGTGGAGGAGGACTTCGAGACGGTAACGGCCTCCTGCCCGGTGCCGATCGTCATGGCGGGGGGCAAGAAGCTGCCCGAGCTCGACGCTCTCACGATGGCCTACAATGCGGTCAGCCAGGGTGCCGCCGGCGTCGACATGGGCCGCAACATCTTCCAGTCCGACGCACCCAAGGCCATGATCGCCGCCGTCAACGCCGTCGTGCACAAGAGCATGAAGCCGCGCGAGGCGCTGGACCTCTACAAGTCGCTCAAGGGCAAGGGTTGACTGTTCGCCCTCTCTCCACTCTTCGGTGGGGAGAGGGGACGCTACGCCGGCTTATACGGCTCGCGGCGCTCGACCAGGATCTGCGAGGTCACCATGAAGACGATCTCGCCCTTCTGGTTGCGGGCCTGGATGTCGGTGGCGACGATGCCGCGATCGGGGCGCGACTTGAGGTCGATCTTCTCCGCCAGCCGGCCGCGATATTCGAGGGTGTCGCCCACGTAGACCGGTTTGGGCCAGCTCAGGGTGCGGAAGCCGGGCGAGGGCCCATAAGCCGCAAGCCGTACGCCCTGTGCGCGGGCCTGCTCGTTGCCCTTGAGCCGCGCCCGGATGTTGCCGCGGATGGCGTGGACGGCCGTGTTCCAGCCCGACGCGCACAGCGCACCGAACAGGGATGCCTTCGCCGCCGCCTCGTCCACGTGAAAGGGCTGAGGATCGAACTGGCGCGCGAAGGCGATGATCTCGTCCTTGGCGAAGGTGTGCGCGCCGAGGTCGGTCAGCTCTCCGATCCGGCGGTCCTCGAAGAAGAGATCGGGACGAGCCGTGCTCGCCGTTCCGGGATCATCCCACAGGCTCACCACCGCCTTGCGCTCGCGCTTCGGGCCGGTGGCGGCCGGCGCCGGGCCGGGATGGCGCCGCCGGGTGAGCTGGTTGGTGCGCCAGTTCGCCGCCGTCTCGCCCTTCTGGTTGAAGAGTTCTACCAGCACCTTGGAGATGCCGACGTCAGGCCGTGAGGCGAGATCGCGTTTCTCGAGCACGGTGTAGCGGCAGGTCAGCACGTCGCCGGGGCGCACCGGGACCATCCAGCGTCCCTCGTCAACGCCCGGCGAGCCCTGGGAGGCTACGTGGTTCAGCACGCCGTCGGCGACGAGCCGCATCATCATGGCGCACGTGTGCCAGCCGGACGCGCACAGGCCTCCGACCAGCGTCGCCTTGGCAGCCTCCTCGTCCACATGGATCGGCTGGGGATCGTAGGCGCGCCCGAAGGCAATGATCTCCTCCCTGGTCGCCGTCTTCGGGCCCAGGGTGAACGGCTTGCCGATCTCGAGATCCTCGTGATGCAACAGCCCGGTGTCGCTCGAAACCTTGTCCTGCACGCTTCGATCCCGTCTCTCGTTCTTGCATTCCGCCCTCTCATACAGGCTGTGGAGCGGCTTGTCAGCGGCAGGGTGCAATCTCGGTAGGGCGCAAGAGGCACGGTGGTATTGCGCCGAGCGTGAGACTTCTCACTAGCGCTTTGGCGCCGGCGCGATGCGCGCGCCACTCAGCTTTGCAACGAGCGTCAGGTCGGCAATGAAGCGCCGCAGCTCCCGGGCCTTCGACTCCGCATCGGGCAGGCGCAGAAGCAGTGACGGGTGCACCGTGACCACCAGAGACCGGCCGGCACCGAACTCCAGTGCGCGGCCCCGCGTGGCTTCGAGCCTCACGGTGCGGCCCAGCAGCGAGCGGGCCGCCGTCGCCCCCATCGCCACCACGATCTTCGGGCTCACGAGCTTCAGCTCGAGGTCGAGCCACCACTTGCAACGATCGATCTCGCTCACGTTGGGCTTCTGGTGGATGCGCCGCTTGCCCCGGGGAACATTCTTGAAATGCTTGACTGCATTGGTGACGTAGACTTGCCGCCGGTCGATGCCGATGTCCGCAAGCGCCTTGTCGAGCACCCGGCCTGCCGGCCCCACGAACGGCCGGCCCTGACGATCTTCCTGGTCGCCCGGCTGCTCGCCGACGAGCATGACGGCCGCCGGGCACGGGCCCTCTCCGAACACGGTCTGCGTGCCGACGCGGTAGAGGGGACACCGCGTGCAGGAGGCCGCATCGTGCCGCACCTGGGCGATCGTGTCGGAGACGGCGCTCACGCTAGTGTCCTGATCCCGAAATTCGTCTGCATCTGCGGCAAGTTCGGAACGAATTTCGCGATCTGAAGGACACTAGCAAAGTCAATGCGCTAGTGTGATTCAGATCGAGAAGTCCGCTTCTCCACCAGGCCCGGAGCGATGATGCGGACTTCTCGATCATCACACTAGGCGCGCCCGAATGCCTTGCGCAGCTCCTGCTTGGCGCGCTCCAGTACGCGCAGCCGGCCCTTGGGCAGGTTCTTGCCGGCGCGGTTGATGTAGAACGTCAGCATCGACATCGCCGACCGGAATGGATCCGACTTCCGACGCGTGCTCTCCTGCGCCGAGCGCTTGAGGGAGCGGGCGATCTGGCCGGGCTTCTCCAAGGCGAAGACATGCGGCTCGAGGTCCAGCGCGTTGCTGGTGCGGGTCACCCTCGCGGACCACCGGTGGTCTTGCGGCGGCCTCTTCCCTTTGGGCGCGGGACGACGGCCGCGGGCGGTGGATCTGGCCATGGTAGGCGCTCCTGGAGCCATCCTACGCGGCCGTGCAGGTCAGGGCGAGCGCGCTTTCGACGCCGCCGTGCAGCCGCCTGCCTTCTGCGGCGCCACCCCCGGCAGGCTCGCTATCCGCGCCGCTTGAAGTATTGCACCGCGCGCTCGTGCTTCTCGGCCTTGGCACGGCTCGCGAACGTGCCGAGGTTGCGGCGCTTGCCCGTCCTGGGGTCCACTTTGCGTGAGTAGAGGCGGTATTGGCCGGACTTGAGCTTGCGGATCATGGCGTGGTCCTCAGGCTGCGCGATCGCTCACACCATGGACGCCTTCGTGCCTGGCGCAATGGGCGCAGCAATAGGTCTTGCCGCCGGCCTCGATGCCGTGGCCGACCACCCGGCAATCGCAGTGTGCGCAGCGCGGCGCCATGGCGTGAATGGCGCACTCGAAGCTGTCGAACGTCATCGTCCGGTCGCCCTGGACGACCCGGAATGCCTTGTCATAGTCGTTGCCGCAGACATCGCATCGAGCCATGGCAGCCTCCTGTCTGGAACGCGAGCTCCACGGCAAAACGTCCCGTTTTCGCTCGGGTTCCACTCCCGGAGGTCCGGCAGGTGCCCGGCTCACTCCAGTCCGCTGCGCGTGTCGAGGCTCGTTGTCATCACGGTGTCGGCAGCAGCCGCCTCGGTGAGCACCTTGCACGCCGCCGTGTAGTTGGGGGGCTCCGCGCTCGCGTATTGATAGAACCGATCGTAAGCGTCCTCGGGCACCGTGACGTTGCCGGTCTGAGGCACCTGCACCCACACGTACTCGCGGTTCCACTTGCGGTCGACGAAAGGCTCGAGCGTGCAGGACGTGCACTGCTGGGCCGGCGCCGCTTCCGCCTGGTAGCGGTAGGTGGCATCGGGCGGCATGGTGATCCGCAAGAGCTCGCTCTCCTCCTTGGTCGCGGCAGCCTCCTGCAGGACCTGGCATGCCTGCGGATAGTTGGGTGGGGTGGCGCCCGCGAACGTATAGAACCGGTCGTAGTAGGCCTCTGGCACCGTGACGTTGCCGACGTCGGGAATCTTCACCCAGGCGTAGCTTTGATTCCATTTGCGCTCGACGAAACGGTCCCACCGGCAGGCCGGACAGTCCTGCCTCACCGGCGCCGTGGCCCGGTAGCGATAGGTGGCGCTCGCGGGCATACTCACCCGCACCACCTCCTCCTCCTCGAGTGCCCAGTAGGACAGCATCCAGATGCAATCGTCGTAGACCGGATCATCCACACCCACGCAGGTGTAGAAGTCGTCGTAGTAGATCTCGGGGATCGTCAGGTAGCCGATGCCGGCAACCGCCACCCAGAAGAACGCCTTCTTCCAGTGCCGCTGAATGAACGGGGCGAAACGCGGCCGGAACTTGAGGGCAGGCGCATGGGTCAGGGTGAGCTTGGGCTTCAGATGCAACGGCACCGCCATCCGACCCTTGAGGAACGGCGTGCCCACAGCCGCCTTGTGCAGCGGCAGGCGGCGCAGATTCAGCGTCCCCGTGCCGATCGTGGACTTCTTGATGATCGTGGCCTTCTTGAAGGTCGTGGTCTTTCCCACGATCCCGCCCGCCGGGCCTAGACGTTTGCTCTTGGTGAAAGTACGGACGGTTCCCGTCTTCTTGTGAATGACGCGCGGCGTAACGGTGCGGGAGGGAGAGCGCTGAATCTTCCGCACCGTCACGGCGCGGCGCTGAACAGCAGCCTCGACAGGCGCAATATCGAAGAGCGTCAGTGCCACGACGACAGCCGCTGCTGCCGATACGAAAGTGGTCGTTTGCATGTTGGTCGCTCCTTCCCCTTAGCCGGCAAGGGAGGCGTCCGCGTGATGCCGCAACGAGCGGGCAGTCCGTGCCGGCTGCCGCGCGCATCGGCAAGGGCATTGAAGGTGTGTCCGCCGCGCGCGCCGCAATGGCGCAGGAAGATCCGCGGGCGAACGTGCCTCCCTTCCGCCCTCAGCCTATCGCACCTATCCAAGGCGAACTAGTGGCATCGATGGGCGGTCCTCCAGCGCCGGGGCGCCTCTTGGCCCGGGAGCTGGCGACCAGATATGTGACGAACCGGTCAATGTGCGCAGCTGTGGTGCGATGGTTGACGATGGCGGCGCGAATTACCGTGCGACCGTCGAGCGTCGTCAGCGACGGTGCGGCCACGCCCCGCTCCTGCAGGTCCATGACGATCGCCGCCTGCGCCTCGTCGCTCTCGCCGCGCAGTCTGAAGCAGACGATGTTGAGCGCGACCGGCGCCACGACCTCGAATTGCGGCAGCGCCCGCAGGCGCGCCTCCAGGTGCCTGGCGACCTTGCAGCAATGCTCGATCGACGCACCGATCCGGTCAGCGCCCAGGGCCTCGAAGGTAAACCAGGCCTTAAGGGCTCGAAACCCTCGCGACAGGTCGGGGCCGAGATCGCACGGCCAGACTTGGCCGGCCGCCAGACCTCGCGGCGTCCTCTGCAGATAGGCAGCCGGATTGGCAAACGTGCGCCGATGCGCCTCGGCGTCACGCACCAGAAGGACGCCGGCGTCGTAGGGAACATGCGCCCACTTGTGCAGGTCGAACGCGATCGAGTGTGCGCGTTCCATGCCGGCCAGCAGTGGACGCAGCGAGCTCGAGAGCGCCGCCAGCGCGCCGAAGGCGCCGTCGACGTGGAACCAGAGCCCTTCCGCCGCGGCCACGTCGGCGAGGCGGCCGAGGCAGTCGATGGCGCCGGTATTGACCGTGCCGGCGGAGCCCACGAGGAGGAACGGCATGTGCCCCTGGTGGCGGTCGGCAGCAATGGCCGGCTCCAACTGATCGACCCGCATGGCTCCGCTCTGATCCACAGGCACGAGACGCAGGTTCCCCGAGCCGATGCCGGCCAGCTCCAGGGCCTGGGCAACGCAGCCATGAGCCTGCGCCGAGGTGTAAGCCGTGAGCTGTACTCGCGCCGCTCGCAGGCCGTCCCGGCGCACGCCGTGCCCCAGCGCCGCGTCGCGGGCGACGAGCACGCCCAGGAAGTTGGCCATGGACGTGCCGGTCACAAAGACGCCGGAGGTCTCGCTCGGCAGGCCGAACGCCTCGGCAAACCAGCGCACCATCTGGCGCTCCACGTCGAGGCCGATGTGATTGCGCCCGCCGCAATTGGCGTTGAGGCCGGCAGCCAGCATCTCGGCCAGCATGCCCACGGGCGTGCCCGCTCCGTGCACCCACCCCATGAACAGAGGGTGCGTATTCCCCGTCACGTAGGGCTTGATATGGCTCGAGAAATCACCCAGCACGTCGCTGAGATCGCGGCCCGAGCGCGGCAGTGAGCGGTCGAAGCGGGCGCGGACGGTTTCCGGCGCCGGCTGCCACACCGGGCGGTCCTCCAGGGTCCGGAGGTGGTCGATCATTTCGTCCAGCGCGCGGTGCGCGAGCCGGCGGAACTGCGGCCAGTCCTCGGGGTCCAGGGTGCGCGCATCGTCCGACATCGCGGGGTGTTCGTGGCGGAAGGTCACGCTTCACCGCCGCCGATGAGATGCGCCATCTTGGCGAACAAGGCCTGCAGATTGCGACGCACCGGCGCGAATGCCGCTTCGAAGCCCGCACCGTCCGCCATGCGCGCGGCCACCGTGTTGACGTGCGGCGCGCTCGCACACACGCGCAGAACCGTGCGCTCGCCCACCCCCACCGGCTGGCCGACATGGATCACGCTGGCGTGCCCGGGCAACGGCCTGCGCAGGTCGACCTGCAGCTTGGCGGCCTCCGCACACGAGGCCCAACCGCCGGGCAGGCGTCCGATCACAAGAGGGACGATGCTGGCGTCTGCCGCGTGGTCGTGTGCTACCTCGGGGAGCAGGCTCACCCCGGGCGTCGCCGCCGCGCCCTCACGGGCCTCCTTGGCGAAAGTGGAGAAGAACCTCGTCCTGATCGCTTCATCGACGGCCGCGAAGTCCTTCATTTCCTCTATTGCCGCGGTCCAGCGCAGGCCTGCACCGAGGTTGGCCGCCGTGACCAGTTCCCGCGCGAAGGTGCATTGCAGGCTCGCCGGCCAATCGAGACAGGCACTGTAGTCGGCGAGGCCCTCCGGTGCCGGCGGGGCATCGCCGAGACGGGCTGCGAGAGCGCCGGGCAGAAGCAGGGCCCCCGAGAGTGGCGGCCCGCCCATGAACTTGGAGCCGGTGACCAGCACCATGAAGCCGCGATCGAGGTCGGCTCGCAGCCGGTCGGCGGGGCAGCGAAGCTGGCATGCATCGACCATCACGATGACCCGCTCCGGCGCGAGCGCCACGATGCGGGCCGCCGCGTCCCGCGATGGCCCGCTGAGCCCGGTCTTGGACGTATCCAGCACGTGCAGGAGCACGCCGCGGCCCCGCGCGAGCGCGCGCTCGGCGCGGTCGGCGGCGTCCAGATCCACGGCGGCCGGATCGCGCGGATCTCCCTTCGGAGTGCGAATGTCGACGTGCCGGACCTCGATGTCGGCGCTTTCCCAGCCATCGAGCCGGGCACCGACGGGCACGGGCCCTCCAAGGCACGAGGTCGATAGGAAATGCAGGCCTCCCGCGGCCTTCATCACGCCGCTACCTGTCTCGCCAGGCGAGATGACGATGTTGGTGACAGGCCGCGCCAGCAGCCTCTCCACGATGGCCAGCGCGATGAGCTCGGCATCGGTGCCCGAGGCAGCGAGCACGGCTTGGCTGTCGCCGCGGCCGCAGCAGGCAATGAGGTCGCCCCTCACCTCGCAGAGCCAATCCTGCAGCTGAAGCCGGGTCTTTGGTCCGTGGTCGAGCAATGCATGCAGGGTCCTGCGGGCTGCGCCATAGCCGCGCTCGCCGATCGTGCTCGCCGTCGACGATGAGAGCCAGATCTCTTGGGGTTGCGGTGCCAAGGCGGTGCCGTACCGCGTCCGGCCTGTCGCGGGATCGGGCCAGATGCGCTCGTCTCCACCCGAGCCGAGCAGTACGTCGAGCTGTGCCAGCAGCGGCTCTGCGCCGAACGCGGGAGGATGCGCGCGCCGTTCACGCTCGCCGCCACGCGCAAGCTGCGCGGCTCCTGCAACGCCGACCATGGAACTGCTCGCGACTCGTCAACGAGGGCACGAGCTGAACTTTGCCGCAAGGACGTAAAGAAAGCGCGACGGCATTCCCGCGACGAATTCCGATCACGTTTCAAAGTCGGCTCCTCTGCCGGGGACACCGGCTCCTCTTGGGCACGCGTTCCGCATCCTTAACACCGTCTTAGCGGCTGGTTCATTCAATCTTTGAAGTTTTCGCTGAAGTTTGTGCCTCGATCTGCCATCACCTTTCGGGGACCCGTCAGATGTCAGCAGCGGCGCTTCGTCAGACATCCTCCACGCCGGAGCAGGGCGATCCGGCCCCAGCCGTTTTCGACACGAGTGTTGCAGAGCACGGGGTCGATCTGGCCACCGCGCTGCGGACCATCGCCTCCAAGCACGGCAAGACCTATCAGCGGCTGTTGGTGGATCTCGCCAAGACGTCGTTCGGGCAGGGTCGCCTGAGCTATGACGAATACATCGGCTTGCGCCTTTTCGATGAGGCCTGGCTCGCCGGGGCAGATCCTTCCGAGTTCGTGGGTCTCGACGCGGAGCGGCGCATCTGGATGACGGCCAACAGCAACAGCGAGTGGTGGGGGCTGATGCGCAACAAGCTTGCCGTCACCACCCTACTCGGCGGCTACGGTTTCCCCGTCATTCCCACGCTGGCCCTCTACTCGGACTCCATGCATATGCGCAACGTGCCGGTGATGCGCGCGCCTGACGACCTTGCGCGCTACCTGCGCGGCTCTTGCGACTACCCGCTGTTTGGCAAGCCCATGGACTCACAGCGCAGTCTGGGCTCGATCGGCCTCGACGCCTACGAGCCTTGGTCGGACAGCCTTGTTGCCGCGGAGGGCCGGAAGTTCCCCGTCGGCGACTTCGTGGCTGCGGTGGCCGAGCATTACAAGGCCGGTTACATCCTGCAGCGGCGCATCTCCCCGCACCCGGAGGTGCGCGCGATTGCCGGCGATCGGCTCGCGACCGTGCGCGTGATCACGATCCTCACCGACGCGGGCCCCGAGCTGCTCCGGGCCCTCTGGAAAATTCCGGCCGGCCGGAACCTGGCCGACAATTTCTGGCGTGCAGGCAACCTCCTGGCCACCATCGATCTTGCGACCGGCCGCGTCTTGCGCGTGGTGCGCGGCAGCGGCCTTGCGGTCGAGGAGGTGACCCATCACCCCGACACGGGCGCCGAGCTCGTCGGCATCGAGGTGCCGGGCTGGCGCGAGATCGTCAGGCTGGCGCTCGAGGCAGCCTCCACGCTGAGCGAGGTGCGCCTCATCGGCTGGGACATGGCGGCCGCGGAGACGGGGGCGCTGATCGTGGAGCCGAACTTCACCCCGGACTTCTTCATGACGCAGCTCGCCGACCGCCGCGGCATGCTCGACCAGCGTTTCAACACCTTCCTCGCGAGCTGCAGGGCGGCGGCCCGGCAGGCCAAGAGGAAACGCCGGACCGGGCAGACGATCGAGGCTCAGGAGCGGCTGCGTCGGCTCGGCCGCGACGTGACGGGCGGCTGAGCGAGGGGCCGGCGGTCGCGGCTCCTCAGCCGAGGTAAGTCCGCGGGTCGAACGCTCGCAATCGCGTGGCCAAAAATACGGGAGACCGCCTGGGTGATCCCGGCGGCCTCCAAGGACTTGCAGTTGGATCCGCTTAGGCGGACTGCATCGTGGTCCGGACGGTGTTGAAGGTGGCGCTGATCTGCGAGCCCAGCAGGCGGGCGGCGCCGATGATGCCGACAGCGATGAGGGCCGCGATGAGGCCGTACTCGATGGCCGTCGCACCCGACTCGTCCTTCACGAAGCGCACGACATGGTTCTGCATGACAACTCTCCCAACTTACACGACAGCTAGCGCAGTAGTTCACCTCTGGGCACTAGCCCGTGCGGCTGAACTGTAGGCAACGATAGGAGGCTTGGATTAGGCCGGGGTTAATTTCGGATGCCCGAGTGACAAGTCTGGATACATGCCAAATAATCCACTAACGGAATTAATCTTGAGCTTTGCGGGAGCCGAAAGCCACTCCCTTCGGGCTCTGTCGTGCGGCCAGGCGGCCGAGTACAAGGCTCGATACCAATCGCGCGCTGCGTGCATTCTCGGCGCGGGACGATTCGTCGCGCAAGACCTTTCGCGTCCCTTTGTTTAATGGTGCTTTAACTCAGGCGGTGAACATTATCGGCCCGCAGCCGTCCTGCGCTGCCGTGGGGACCGATATGAAAGCGATTTCCGCCCGGTTCGTGCTGTTCAACGCAGCGGCGATCCTGGTCGCTCTCGCCGCAATCATCGCGGTCATCCGCTCGTTCCTGGTGTCGCCTTCGGCGGCTCCCTGCAGCGAGCGCTACGCCACGAGCATGACGTTCCCTCTGGCGCGCGACGGTGTCGCGCTCACGGCAACCGACATCCACGCGCGCACGGGCGGACGCGATGCCGGCCTGCTTCAGAACCTGGAGATCGTTCCACTCAAGAGCGGGCCGGCGCCTGTGGCCATGAGCATCTCCCTGCCGAAGGGATCCGCCCCGGCGAGCGGCTCGGCGACCCCGCATGGCGGCGTCAGCTTTCCCTGGCAGCCGCGATCGATCATCAACCAGCCCGCGGTATGCCTCAGCTATCAGATCTTCTTTCCGGCGGATTTCGATTTCCACCTCGGTGGCATGCTTCCCGGCATCGAGGGACAAGCTGAGCAGTCCGAGGATCGCTTCCTCGTTCAGGCGGCCTGGCGCCAGGGCGGCACCATCGGCGCCACAAACGCCGTGACCATCGCCGGCAAGAAATGGAAGCAAATGGCCGACGACGGTCCGGAGATCCCACGGGGACGGTGGGTCAAGGTGGACCAGGAGGTCGTCCTCAACGCGCCCGCGGATCAGGAGAACGGCATCCTGCGCGTATGGATCGACGGCGCGCTTGCGATCGATAAGAACGACTTCGTCTATCGCAACAAGGGCGATGTTCGGCTGTCCGGCGTCGCAGCGGACCTCTTCTACGGTGGCGGTGACGACGCGATCTCGCGCGCGCCGGCGGACGCGAAGGTGCTCGTTTCGCCGTTCGAGCTCAGCTGGCAGTAGCGCCGTTGCCGCATCCCGCGGCCTCCCTCCATTGCCCGCGAGGGTTTTCCTGCCGGAGCGCCTGAAGCCTATGGTTTCCTACTCATCAATTTCGTCGCCCGAATTTGAATAAAAATCAGATATAAACTGCAGATTATTGTAGGCGAAAAACCATATAGACTGGCTATATTCTTTACAACTTTGAAATATCGACCGCCCTATCTTTCAACGTAGACTGAATACGTTTGGAGGGGAACATGTCTGCATCATCCGAGCCCGTTGCCGATGATGAGGCCGCTGCGCCGGGAGGCGCTCGGCGCATCCTGCGCCCGCTTCTCAACCGTTTCCTGCGCGACCGCTCCGGCAACGTCGCCATGATGTTCGGGCTCTTGATGATCCCGCTGGTGGCCATCGTCGGCCTCGCTATCGACTTCGGGCGCGTGTACAGCGTCCGCTTCCAGACCCAGGCGGCCCTCGATGCGGGTGCCCTGGCTGCTGCACGCATGGCCCAGATCTCCACGAGCAACATCACCACCCAGGCGCAGACGGCCGCGACGGCTTACTTCAACCAGGCCAAGCCCAGCGACGTCGTAACCTCCACGCTGACGTTCTCGCCCAATTCCGCCAACACGCAATTCACGGTCACTGCCGACTCGTGGGTGCGGACCCCTTTCCTGAGCGTGCTCAACTACCTGTTCCACCAGGCCTCGCAGAGCGGCGCGCCGTCAGCGTGCCAAGGCAACGGTTTCGGCTGCGTGAGGGTGACGACCACCGCAACTGCCGCACTCTGCCCCAGCGATGCCTGCAGCGGCGGCGGCAACGGCGGCAGCAACGTCGAGATTGCCCTCATGCTCGACGTGACGGGCTCCATGTGCAGCCCTTGCACCAAGATCCAGGCGGTCCAGTCGGCCGCCAAGGACCTCATCAACATCGTCGTGTGGGCCGACCAGAGCCAGTACTATTCCAGGGTCGCACTGGCTCCCTTCGCGGATGCGGTGAACGTCGGCAGCACGCTGGCCCCCCTCGTGCGCGGGACGGTGACCAACAACACCTCGTCCACGCCGCAGACCTTCACCAGCAGCGACATGAGCAATACCGCCAAGCAGCCCACCAGCAAGTGGATCAAGTATCCCAAGGCCAGCGGCAGCGGCACCAACACCTGGATGATCTCGTCCAAGTGCGTGACGGAGAGGATCGGCGCCCAGGCCTATACGGATGCATCACCAGCCACGGCGTTCGTCGGCAAGGGCTACTTCGGCGCCAACGACACCTCATGCACCGTGGCGGGGAGCTACAGCGACGCCGAGATCAACTCCATCTTCCCGCTGACCAACGACACCACATCGCTCAACCGCCGCATCGACAAGCTGGCGACCGGCGGCTCAACGGCGGGTCACCTCGGCACCGCGTGGGCCTGGTACCTGCTCTCACCAAACTGGAACACCGTGTTCCAGCAGGCCTTTCCATCCTCGTATGCGGCCGGGTCCTACAGTGACCTCACGACCTTGAACTCCAACGGGGCGCCGAAGCTGCGCAAGATCGCCGTGCTGATGACGGACGGTGATTACAACATCAACTACTGTAAGGGCGTCCAAGCCAAGGACTCGGATCAGACACCCGCCATCAACTGCAACTCGGAGAACGGCAAGTCGCAGGCCCAGGCATCCACGCTGTGCACCGCGATCAAGAACGCCAAGATCGAGGTCTACACCGTGGGCTTCCAGGTGACCTCGGCAGCCAAGACCTTCCTGACGAGCTGCGCCACCGACGCCAGCCACTACTACGACGCAACGACCGAGGTGGCGCTGCAGGCGGCGTTCCGCGACATCGCGCTCAAGATCACCTCGCTGCGCCTGACTAACTGACGACCGCGGCACAGGACAAGCAGCTGCGCCGGGGACGCGCGCCGCCCCCGGCGCAGTCCTCTTTTCGGGTGCTGCATTGACACGCTATCGTCGCGGCGTAAGCGCGAGCGAGAGGCGCACGACACGAATGGTGGCATCCAGTCCTTACTGGTGGGAGGAGGCGCCGCCGGTCTCTCTGCCTGAGGTCGCCGTGACCCCAAGATGCGACGTCGTTATCGTCGGGGCCGGCTACACAGGGCTCAGCGCCGCGCTCACGCTCGCCCGCGCGGGCCGTCGCGTCCAGGTCTTCGACCGACAGCGCCCTGGCGAGGGGGCCTCCACGCGCAACGGCGGCATCGCCAGCGGCAATCTTCGGCCCAGCTATCGCCGGATGGTCGCCAAGTTCGGCGAGCCCCGTGCCAGCGCCATCCAGGCCGAAGCCAAGGCGGCGCGCGAGGACTTGGCGCGCTTCATCGCCGAGGAAGCGATCGATTGCGATTGGCGTCTGACCGGCCGCTTTACGGGCGCGGGCAATCCTTCGGAGTACGAGGATCTCGCCCACGAAGCTGATCTCCTGCGCGCCAACCTCGGGATCGAGGCCCATGCCGTTCCCCGCGCCGAGCAGCACAGCGTGCTGGGCACGGACTTCTATCACGGCGGCCTCGTGCGCAATGATATCGGTGGCCTGCACCCGGCCAAGCTCCACCGCGGGATGCTCGACAGAGCATTGAAGGCTGGCGTCCTCCTGCATTCGGAAACGGCCGTCCTCGGGTTCGAGGCGAAGGGTGGCGGCTACGAGGTTGCCACGGCGCGCGGCCCAGTGCAGGCAGACCAGGTCATCGTCGGCACGAACGGCTACACGGACCATGCCGATCCCTGGCTGCGGCGCCGGCTCGTTCCGGTGCGCAGCCGCATCATCGCCACAGCACCGTTGTCGAACAACCTCATGTCCGAGCTGATGCCCAAGGGCGTGATGTGCTCGGAGACCCGCAAGCTGCACTATTACTACCGCCCCTCGCCCGACGGCTCGCGCATCCTGTTCGGTGGCCGCGACGGCACCATATCGGGCGAGCCCGAATGGCCGACGGACAACCTGCGCCGCGCGCTCGCCGACATCTTCCCGGTCCTCGACAAAATTGCCATTACCCACAGCTGGTTCGGCCACGTCGCCATGAACCGCGACATGATCCCGCGCATCTTCTCCCGCGAGGGCATGCGCTATGCCGTGGGCTATTGCGGGTCCGGCGTGGTGTGGGCGCGCTGGGCCGGGCAGAAGGCGGCCTGGCAGATCCTCGGCGACGAGCGCGGCCGGTCCGCACTCGACTTCCGCCCCCCGCCCGCCATACCGCTCTTCAACGGCACGCCGTGGTTCCTGCCGGCCATCTACGCGTGGATGACGCTGCAGGACCGCCTCAGCCATCCGCGGGGACGAAGGCCGCACCGGTGAAACCGACCACGAGTGTCGGGTGCCTCAGTGCTTGGTCTCGCCCGCCGGCATCGCGCCGATGTCGTCCCCGGCGGCTGCAGGCATGCTCGCGCCCGCAGATGCCTGCGCGGCGGGCTCGTGCAGCTTCTGGTGGAAGCGACGGGAGCTGTAAGGGATCGTCGCGAGATAGAGCAGCGTGCCCACCGTGAGCGTTCCATAGGGATAGGTGACGAGCAGCGCGACCAGGGCGGCAACGCCCACGAACATCGGCAGCACGAACTCGCGGGAGATCCGCTCGCCCAGCAGCTTGCCGGAGAAGGTCGGTATGGTCGAGACCAGCATCGCTGCGATGCCCATGGTGTAGAGTGCGATCAGCCAGGGCCAGCTGCGCACGTCGAAGAGTCCCAGGAGATCGACGTAGAGGGGCAGCAGCACGGTGATGGCCCCTGCCGGGGCCGGCATGCCGGTGAAGTAGTCGGATTGCCATTTGGGCTTCTCGACCTCCAACATGGTGTTGAAGCGGGCGAGCCGCAGGCCCGTGGCGAGCGCGAAGATCAGCGCGACGATCCAGCCGAACCCGCGCGGCAGGCCGCCAAGCCCCCAGATGAACATGATCACCGCCGGGGCTACGCCGAAATTGACGAAGTCCGCCAGGCTGTCGAGCTCGGCGCCGAACCTCGATTGCGCCTTGAGCGCGCGGGCAAGGCGCCCATCGACGCCGTCGAGCAGCGCGGCGACGACCACCAGTCCCACCGCCACCTCGTACCGCAGCTCGATCGCCATGCGGATGGCCGTGAGCCCGGCGCACAGGCTGAGCAGGGTGAAGAAGTTCGGCACGAGCATGCGAACGGGGATCTTGCTGTGTCGGAACAGCAGCCGTCCGCGGCGGCGGCGGGCCTCGTCCTCCAGTCTCGGCAGCAGGGGATCCATGACGAACCTCGTTGGGGTGCGCGCGCTACTGGGCGCGGGCCTCGCGTTCCTCTTCCGTCGAGCGCAGATCGGCAAGCACGGTCTCGCCGCCCACCGCGCGCTGTCCCACTGCCACCAGCGCTCCGTGGGCAGGTGGGAGATAGAGATCCACGCGTGACCCGAAGCGGATCAAGCCGATGCGCCCGCCGATGCCGACGCTGTCGCCCTCGGCGACGAACGTGACGATGCGCCGCGCGATCAGGCCGGCGATCTGCACCACCGCGATCTCGCCGTCCCTGCCGGCGTCGAGAACGATGGAGCGGCGCTCGTTCTCCTCGCTGGCCTTGTCCGTGGCGGCATTGAGGAAGCTGCCCGGCACGTAGATCGACCGCACGATGCGGCCGGCCACCGGTGCGCGGTTGATGTGGACATCGAAGACGGAGAGGAAGATCGATATCCTCACGCGCTGGGTGTCGCCGAGCCCGAGCTCCGCCGGCGGCCGCACCCGTTCGATCGCGCAAATGCGCCCGTCGGCGGGCGCCACCACGAGCCCCTCGCGCAGTGGCGTTACCCGCACGGGATCTCGGAAGAAGTAGATCATCCACGCGGTCGCCAGCACGGCAAGCCAGGCCAGCGGCGGCCACAGCAGGAACAGCAGCAGCGAGACGCCGGCGCCGACGGCGATGAACTTGTAGCCGTCCTTGTGGACCGGCGCGATGCTGTCGGTGATCGTGTCGAACAGGTTCTGACGTTCGGCCATGGTACCTTCCGGCGTGGACGACGCGGTTCCGTCAGCTGCAATCGGCCGAGGCGGGGTTGCTGGAAGACCTCACCACAGACTGCCGCGGCTCATTGCACCGGCACGGCGACGAAACGCAGCTGACCCTTGCCGTCCTCCAGGCGCAGCAGCACGGCCTTGCGGCCTGCCTTCTTCACCTTGTCGACGCTCTTGGCGATGTCGTCGAGTGTGGTCACGGCGTCCTGGGCCACCTCGACGATCACGTCACCCACCTTGATGCCGCGCTCGGCGGCCGGGCTCGCGGGGTCGACCTCCACGACCACCACGCCCTTCAGATCCTTGCCGATGTTGTGCTTGGTGCGCAGCTCGTCGTTGATCGGGGCGAGCGTGAGGCCGATGAGCGATGACCGCGAGGGCGCAGCCTTGCCGCTGTCCTTGTCGCGATCCTTCCCCTTGCCCTTGCTGTTCTTGGGAGGAGCCTCCTTCGACAGGGCAACAACGGGCTCCTTGTCCTCGATCAGCCGGCCGACGGCCACCTTCAGGGTGGTGCGTTGGCCCTTGCGCACGAGCTCCACGTCCACGTCCTTGCCGATCGGGGTCTGGGCGACCAGCCTCGGCAGGCCGCGCATTGATGTCACGTCCTTGCCGTCGAATTTCAGGATCAGGTCGCCGTCCTGGATGCCGGCCTTGGCGGCGGGGCTGTCCGGCGTGACGCTCGAGACCAGCGCGCCGGTGTTCTCCTTGACGCCGTAGGCTTCGGCCAGGTCGTCGGTGATGGTTTGGATCTTGACGCCGAGCCAGCCGCGCCGCGTCTCGCCGTATTGGCGCAGCTGGTCGACCACGACGACGGCCGTATCCGAGGGCACGGCGAAGCCGATGCCGATCGAGCCGCCGGTAGGCGAGATGATGGCCGTGTTCACGCCGATGACCTCGCCCTCCATGTTGAACAGCGGCCCTCCGGAGTTGCCCTTGTTGATGGCCGCGTCGGTCTGCAGGTAGTCATCGTACGGGCCGGAATTGATGTCGCGCTGCTTGGCGGAGATGATGCCGACGGTCACTGAGCCCCCGAGGCCGAAGGGGTTGCCGATGGCCATCACCCAGTCGCCGACCCTCAGGTTGTTGGAGGAGCCGAACGTCACGGAGTGCAGGGGGCGCTTCGGCGTTACCTTGAGCAGCGCCAGGTCGGTCTTGGTGTCCTTGCCCAGCACCTTCTCGACCTTGAGCTTGGTGCCGTCGTTGAAGTTCACGATGATCTCGTCGGCGCCGTCGATCACGTGATTGTTGGTGACGACAAGCCCCTCCTTGCCGTCGATCACGAAGCCCGAGCCCAGCGAAGATACCTTGCGGTCGGACGGAGAGCGCCCGCCCTTGCGATTGAAGAAGTCCTCGAAGAACTCCTCGAACGGTGCTCCCTTGGGGACCCGCGGTAGCGGCACGCCCTCTGGCCCCTTGACGGTCTGGCTGGTGGAGATGTTGACCACCGCGTCGATCAGCTTCTCGGCGACCGGCGCCACGCTCGTCGGGCCGTGGGACGCCGTCTGCGACGCGGCAGGGGCCAGCATCAGCAGCACCGCACCGGCGCCGAGGCCAGCGCGCCACGCCAAGGGGTGGGCCCGGCGTCGTCCGCGGGAAATCATGCAAAGGGGGCCACTCATGGCCAGTTCTCCTAAGCGCTCGCTTGCATACGAAATTGGTGCGATGAGGACGCCACCATTGTCAAACCGCTCCCCCGTCATCCCCGCAGCAGCCACACGATCACGAACCCGACCGCCACGGCGACAGCGCCCGCCGTGCGCAAGGCCTGCTCAGGCATCTGCGCCGCAGCCGCAAGCATCTTGAGGCCCAGCTGGGGCGCGGCGGCCCACAACAGGCCCTCGATCACCATCACCAGACCGAACGCAACGATCAGGTCGTTCATCGCTTCGGTTGACTGCCGCTCTGCGCACCCTGCACGCCCGTGGTATCGGTCCCCTGCGGGTTGTTGAAGTACTTGAAGAACTCGCTGTCGGGTGCCAGCAGCATCCGCGTGTCGCCCGCCTTGAAGCCCTGCTCATAGGCCTGCATCGAGCGGTAGAAGCCGAAGAAGTCGGGGTCGCGCCCGAATGCCTCGGCGAAGATGCGATTGCGCTCGGCGTCGCCTTCGCCGCGCAAGCGCTCGCCCTCGCGCGTGGCTTCCGCCTTGATGATCGTGGCCTCGCGGTCGCCGTTGGCGCGGATGCGGTTGGCGGCCCCCGCGCCCTCGGCGCGGAATTCTGCCGCCTCGCGCTGGCGCTCGGCGCGCATGCGGTCGAAGATGTTCTTGGAATTCTGCTCCGGCAGGTCGGCGCGCTTGATGCGCACATCTACCACCTCGAGCCCGAACTCCTTGCCCTCCTCGTTGACCTGCTGGGCGATGCGCTTCATGAGCGCCTCGCGCTTGTCGCGCACCAGGTCCAGGAATGTTGCCCCGCCGAGCACCCGCCGCAGGGCCGATTCGATGATGGGCCCCAGCCGCGAACGGACCACGCGCTCCTCGCGCACGGTTTGATAGAACAGCAGCGGGTCGGTGATGCGATAGCGGGCGAAGGCGTCGACGACGAGACGCTTCTGATCGGACGCCGTGACCTCCTGCGGGGCGGTGTCGAGATCGAGGATGCGCTTGTCGAAGTAATCGACGGTCTGCACCACGGGGATCTTCCAGAACAGGCCCGGCTCGCTGATGATCCTGACCGGCTTGCCGAACTCGAGCACGATTGCCTGCTCGTTCTGGTGCACGATGAACAGTGCGAAGTAGGCCCCGGCAGCCGCGGCTCCGGCCACCACGATGAGAGCTGCGAATAGCGCCCGGATCATCAGTTGGCCCCTTGCTTCTTCTGCAGCTGGTCGAGGGGCAGGATCGGCACCACGCCCTGTCCGCCCTTGCTGTCGACGATGATCTTGTCGGTGCCCCCGAGCACGCGCTCCATGGTCTCGAGATACATGCGCTTGCGCGTCACTTCGGGCGCCTTCTTGTACTCGTCGTAGACCTTGAGGAAGCGGGCCGTCTGGCCGGTCGCCTCGGCCACCGTCTGCTCACGGTAGGCGCGCGCGCCCTGCAGGATGCGCTCCGCCTCGCCGCGCGCCTCGGGGACGATGCGGTTGGCGTACGAAAAGGCCTCGTTCTGCAGGCGCTCCTGGTCGGCGCGCGCCGCCTGCACGTCACGGAACGCGTCGATGACCTGCGCAGGCGGATCGACCTTCTGCAACTGCACCTGGTCGATGCGCACACCGGCACCGTAGAAGTCGAGCACATCCTGCATGAGCTTCTGCACGGCCTGCTCGGTCTTCTGCCGGGCCTCGGTGAGGATCGGCTGAATGTTCGACTGGCCGACGATCTCGCGCATGGCACTTTCGGCCACTTCCTTGACGGTGGTCTCAGGGTTCTGGATGTTGAAGAGATACTTCTGTGCATCCTTGATCCGCCAGAACACCACGAAATCGACGTCGACGATGTTTTCATCGCCGGTGAGCATCAGGCTCTCCTCCGGCACGTCGCGCATGGCGCCGTAGCCGCGCGTTCCCTGCCCCGTGCGCATGCCGACCTCGATGATGTTCTGCCGCGTCACCTTGGGCAGCCGCACCTCCTCGATCGGATACGGCAGGCGGAAGTGCAGTCCCGGCGGCTCGCTGCGGATGGGCTTGCCGAAACGCATGACGACGCCGAGCTCGTCGGCTCCGACCTTGAAGGTGAAGGCGTAGAAGGCAACGATGGCGGCGATCACAACAGCCACCAGGAAGACGAATGAGCCCGGGAGGCCCGTGCCCCCCGGCATCACCTGCTTGAGCTTGTCCTGGCTGCGCTTCAGCAGCTCCTCGAGGTCGGGCTGATGCGGGCCGCCCGAAGGGCCCTGGCCCCACGGGCCGCCACCGCCACCACGGCGACCGCCGCCACTCTGATTGCTCCAAGGCATGCACGTGAGCCTTTCGGTACTGCGGCGCCGGTTGCACACCGCACGCTCTGCCCCGGCGACTTGTCGGGATCAGGGCGTGATGCAAACCACGCAGCTCTCAGGAAATCCGCCAGCTGTGTTGCTTATAGGGCACCCACATAGTGCGCGCAATTGAACGCTCACATATGCCATATATGGGGTGGCGACGGGCTTAACGCCACAAGTGGCCGCATCAACTCTGCCGGTCCAAGACCATGAAATCGGCCGGGAATTGGTCGTCGGGGCTTTGCCGCATGGGCTCCCGCGCCGTCTCCTGCCAGGTTCGGGAGTCGGGCATCTCGAAGCGGGTGTCGCCGGCCGGCGCCGCATGCACCAGGGTGAGGTAGATCCGGTCCGCGTAGGCAAGGGCGCGGCGAAAGACCTCCTCGCCGCCCACGATCATCACCTCGTTTGCCCCACGTGCGGCGGCAAGCTGCCGGCCGAGGGCGATAGCATCCTCGAGCGTGGAAGCGACCCGAACGCCGCTTGACCGGAACCCCTCTTGCTTCGTGACCACGATGGTATCGCGCCGGTCCAGCGGCTTGCCGATGGACTCGTAGGTCTTGCGACCCATGATGATCGGCTTGTCGAGGGTGAGCTTGCGAAAGCGCTTGAGATCGGAGGGTAGCCGCCACGGCAGCTTGCCCTTGGTGCCGATGATGCCGTTCTCGGCCACCGCGACGACAAATGCAATCCGTACCTGGGCGGCGCTCACACCGCCACCTCGGCCTTGATGTGCGCGTGCGGATCGTAACCCGACAGCGCGAAGTCCTCGTAGCGGAACTCGAAGATCGAACGCACCGACGGGTTGATCGCCATGCGCGGCAGGGGGCGCGGCGCGCGGGTGAGCTGCACGTCGGCCTGCTCCAGGTGGTTGAGATAGAGGTGCGCATCGCCGAACGTATGAATGAACTCTCCGGGCATGAGGCCCGTCACCTGCGCCATCATCATGGTCAGCAGCGCGTAGCTGGCGATGTTGAACGGCACGCCCAGGAATATGTCGGCAGAGCGCTGATAGAGTTGGCAGGAGAGGCGCCCCTCCGCCACGTAGAACTGGAACAGGCAGTGGCAAGGCGCTAGCGCCATGTCGGGAATGTCGGCCGGGTTCCAGGCGGTAACGATGATGCGGCGGCTGTCGGGCCTCGTCTTGAGGGTCTCGACCACCTCGGCGATCTGGTCGATCGCCCTGCCGTCGGGCGATGCCCAAGACCGCCACTGCTTGCCGTAGACAGGGCCCAGATCGCCGTTCTCGTCCGCCCACTCGTCCCAGATGGAGACGCCGTGCCGCCTCAGGTAGCCGACGTTGGTGTCGCCTGCGAGGAACCAGATGAGTTCGTGGATGATCGACCTGAGATGCACTTTCTTCGTCGTGACCAGGGGAAAGCCCGAGGCCAGATCGAAGCGCATCTGGTGCCCGAATACGCTCAGCGTTCCCGTGCCAGTGCGATCGGTCTTCCTGACACCTTCATGGCGCGCACGGCGCATGAGGTCGAGATACTGCTGCATGGCTCCTAGATAACGCGATTCGCGTGCGGGTTGGTCCCCGGCGATCCTCAACCCGGTAGCGGCACGTGCCTCAGCACCAGCACAATAAGCGAATTATAGAGACCGTGACAGAAGATTGGGACCAGCAGACTGCCCGTCCGCCACAGCAGCCACGAGAAGAAGAGGCCGATCAGGAACACCTCGAAGATCCCCGCCGTCGAATAGCCGGCATGCAGGGCCGTCCACCAGGCCGTCGTGAGGACCGCGCCGCCCGTGAAGCCAAGTCTGGAACGCGCCAGCGCCGACAGCAGGAAACCGCGAAACAGCAGTTCCTCCGAAAGCGGCGCGCCCAGCCCCACGACCAGCAGGGCCAGCACCCATTGCTCTCCGAACAGTCGAGCCAGAGGGCGCAGGTCGGCATACATGTCCTGCGGGAAGAGCGTGTACTGGACGCTCCCCACCACGAGCTGGAGCGCCGCCATGAGAGCCACGGCCTTGAGGTAGACGAAGCCCGAGCCGGCAGGCGCACGCAGTGCCAGCACCTCGCGCACCTTGCCCCCGAAGAGCGCGCTTGCAGCAACGGTCAGGACAATCGCCATCGCCTGCCAGACCGCCAGTGTCGCCAGCGCGCTCATGTCCTGGCGCCACAGCGTCGGTCCTTGGCCCGGCTCCGGTGTGCCGGCGACGAAGGCGCTGCCGAGCAGCAGCACGGCGCCCACTGCGCTTGCAACGATGATTACGAGGGTCGCGAGCGCGGCCCACAGGGGGCCCCACGGTGTCCCAGGGGTGTAAGCGGGCGGCCCTCTCATGAAGGCGGAAGGTGCAGGCTCTTGATTTTCCACGAAACTTTGCCGCCTCTTGTGGGGATGTCCGGGAGTAGCCCGCCTGGCCGCTAGTGTCCTGATCGCGAAATTCGTCTGCATCTGCGGCAAGCTCGGAACGAATTTCGCGATCTGAAGGACACTAGCAAAGTCAATGCACTAGTGTGATTCAGATCGAGAAGTCCGCTTCCCTACCAAGCCCAGAGCGATGATGCGGACTTCTCGATCATCACACTAGCGTCGAATGCTTTTTTTTAACGCCGCCGTCGCCTATATTAGGGGTGCCGGATTCGTCCGGCTATGGCGATAAACGGACGTCGCAATAAGCCCATCGGACCCGGGGGCAGTACCCGGCGCCTCCACCACAGGGGTCAGGCAAACGTGACCCCTGCGGCGGGGGCGAACTAGGATCGACGAGGGTGTAAAGGGCGCTCTTTTGCTCGGCATGATACCGCCGTTATCGGGTCAATCAGAATAGTTGCCAACGACAACTATGCTGAGGCTGCTCTCGCTGCGTAACGCGGCGCGACAAGCCTGAACTTGAAGCCCTGGCGTCTAGCCACGCCAGGCGCGGTTTCGGAGGGCACCGGGCAACAGAAGCCCTCCACTTCCTTGCGCCGCGGCGGAGCCCGTGGTCTTTTATTGGGCATGACGGCCGAGCGGGAAATCGATTACGAGGCCTTGGCGCAGAATGCCATGCGCGGGATCGTGCGTACCGTGCTGGCGCGCGTCGCCAAGTCCGGGCTGCCCGGCGAGCACCACTTCTACATCGCGTTCCGAACCGACGCCCCCGGCGTGGTGCTCTCCAAGCGCCTCAGGGAGAAATACCCCGAGGAGATGACCGTAGTTCTGCAGCATCGCTTCTGGGATCTCATCGTCAACGACGAGCGTTTCGAGGTGAAGCTCACCTTCGACAGCATTCCGGAGCGGCTGGTCGTGCCGTTCTCGGCGATCAAGGTCTTCTTCGACCCGAGCGTGCCCTACGGTCTGCAGTTCGACGAGGTCGAGGCGGAGGGCATTGCCGCTGCCGGACGCATCTCAGCCCCCAGTGGTGAGGGGGCGCGTGCCGAGCCGAGGGCCAGGGCCGCGCCCGTCATTGCGCCCTCCGCGGACCTGCAAGGAGCACGCAGCGAGAAGAAGCCGCGCGCGCCACGCCGCTCGCAGGCGGAGAAGGCCGCTGAGCGTCCCGTGGCGATCGACAAGCCTGCCGCCAAGGAGCGGCCGCCGGCTAAGGCGCCCGAGCCCGGCTCCCCGACGGGCCCCAAGGTCGTGAGCATCGACGCCTTCCGCAAGAAGTGAGGCCGGAAGGTACTGCGATGGAAGGCCTCGACCGGTCTTCCCCATGAAGCGAGGACCTAGCGCACTTCCTGTCCTGCCTGCGCCCTTTACGAGAGCGCATGGCCGCCGATGGAGCCTAGGCGCGGGTCATTCCTCATCGCTCTTGCGCGTATGGCAGAGGCCGATCCGCCATTCGATAGGCTTGCCGCCACGTGCCACCAGCACGCGATCGAGCCTCAGGAGCGGGCTCCCCGGCGTGACGCCCAGGTGATCGGCCGCTCCGCGCGGCGCAGGCGCTGATGCGAGCCTTTCTTGGGCATGCATCAGGTGAATGCCGCACGACTGGGCCAGCGAGAGGATGTCGTAGTTCCCGAAATCGCCGGGCTCGAGGTCGGGAAAGCGATCCAGGGCCAGGAACGCGGTCTCGTACATCACCACGCGAGATTCATCGCGGCGAAGGCGAGTCGTGCGCAAGACCGCCGCTTCGGGGCAAAGCTGCAGGCGCTGCTGCTCCGGCGCCGTTGCCGGCCCATGCGACTGGGTGAGCAGCTGCACGCTGCCCGTGATCCGCCTGCGAATGCCATCGTGCCTAGCCGTGAGGAGAACGCTCTTTTCCCCAGATGGCCGAGTCGTAGCCCGGGCGATGCGCGGCTCGTGCTGCGGACGCAATATCTTTGCATCGACGAGGTCGGGCAGGGCAACGGTCGGACCATCACCCGCGGGCGCCTCGTCGGGGCGCCAGATGCTGCCAGGTGCTCGCTCGGCTAGAAGCTTACGGATCTGCATATAGAGAGGGTCGGTGGAAAGCTTGTCGCGTTGAGGCATGCCGTCAGCCCTCGGTGGCGAAAGCAGGTTCGCGAGATGGCCACCTGGAAATGCGGGCCGCGTAGTGCGGTCCCTTCAATGGTTGTGGCGTGGATGTTCCGGCCAGCAGGTGCGGGGCGGCGTGCGCGGTCATACTTTCGGGGGCGATGAGCAATGCGATTTGAGGGGAGCTGAATTGAATCCCTCGGGATGTCGACCGCCTCGCGCAGGCTTCGGTCGCCGCGGTCGGCGCCGTTGTTTTCCGCTGGGCGCAAATGCCGGGTTCCAAACGACCACGGAAACGTTGCAGCCGCACGATATCGCTGATGGATCGCTCGGCGAGCAGTTCGACGAAATGACTTATGTATCCCGCCTCGGCCATAGCACGTTCAAGAAGGGCCCTGGATTCGGGGCTGCTTGCCACTTTCGGCTTCGCTCGACAAATCCGCGGAGGTTCACACGACCGGCGCTTACCGGCAAAAATTTCGATAAGCCCAATCGACGACCCAGGAGAAAAGCGAGCAGCACCTCCAGGCTTTCGGCCCGAATGACGCCCACAACTTTGCACCAATAATTGCGAAACGTCCAGCAATGCATTTATTCCGAATACTGAGTTTATGCCCGCCGGCTTGCCCGAGCCAACCGTTTGTGGTTCCTCTACGGAATTGTGGGCAACCGCATGGCGGCCGGAGCGCCAAGCTGGTGCGCCGCCAACACGCACGGAGTTCGCCATGACCCCGCTTGGTCTCTTCCGCAGCGAGCGCGCGCTCGTCACTGGCTCGGCCTCCAATATCGGGAGAGCGATCGCGCTGGCGCTGGCGCGGGAGGGCGCCGCCGTGCGATGCGTCGACGTCGACGCCGCGCGCAACGGTGCAACCGTGGACGAGATCGTGGCCGCAGGAGGCACAGCCGAGTTGGTGCTGGCCGATCTCGGCACCGCCGATGGCTGGCGCGTAGCGCTTCCGCCCGAGACTGAGCCTGTCTCCCTCTTCGTGCACTCTGCCTCGCCGCCGCGTCGCGAAGCCGATACGGCGCTCACCGTCACCGAGAGCACTTGGGACCGGATGCTCAACACCAATGTGCGTTCGGGCTTCTTCATCGCGCAGGAACTCGGTCGCCGCATGCAGGCGTCGGCCCGGTCAGGCGGCATCAAGGGTCGCATGTTGTTCATCACCTCCCTCCACGCCGAGACCCCGCGCAACCTTCCCCACTACTCGGCCTCGAAGGCCGGGCAGACCATGGTCGTCAAGGAGCTCGCAAGGGCGCTCGGGCCCGCCGGCATCCGCGTCAACGCGCTGGCGCCAGGGGCCGTGCCCGGCGGTGGCTTCAACGCGGCGGCTTTCGATTTCTCGGGCAAGATCCCTCTCGGCCGCCTCGGCACGGCCGAGGACATGGCCAACATGGCGCTCGCCCTGCTCTCCGACCGGTTTTCCGGCTACGTCACCGGCGCCACGATTGCCGTCGACGGCGGCATCGCGCTTCACAACTGGATCGCGCCGCCAACCTGAGGTTGTCCGGGTACCCGACAGGGTGCCCGGCACCCATTGCGCCGGCCTCCGCCCGCAGCTATAACCCGCGCCAAATCCGGGCTTGCCGACGGCGCGTGGCCGGGCTGCCCGCTTTCCCATCAGGAGATCGACCTCATGGCTCAGGTCAGCGAGATCAAGGCGTATGCGCGGCCGCGCGCCGGCAAGGGCGGTGCCAGGGCCGTCCGCCGTCAAGCGCAGGTTCCCGGCATCATCTACGGGGACGGCCGGGCTCCCGAGAACATCGCCCTCAACACCAATGAGGTGGTCAATCTGATGAACCGCGGCCGGTTCCTCTCCACGGTGCTCGATCTGGAGATTGATGGAGCGAGGACCCGCGTCATTCCGCGCGAGGTGCAGCTCGACCCGGTCAGCGACAAGCTGGTGCACGTGGACTTCCAGCGCGTCGGCGCCGGCGCCCGCATCCGCGTCAATGTTCCCGTGAAGTTCATGAACGAAAGCCTCTCGCCCGGCCTCAAGCGCGGCGGTGTGTTGAACATCGTGCGCCACGACATCGAGGTGACCTGCCCGGCCGATGCCATTCCCGACCATTTCGAGGTGAACCTCGAAGGGCTGGAGATCGGCCGCTCGGTGCACATCTCGGCTGTGAAGCTCCCTGACGGCGTCAAGCCGACCATTCTCAACCGCGATTTCACGATCTGCACGGTGGCCGGCCACAAGTTGGAAGAGGAGCCCGTGCCGGGCGCCGAGGCGGCAGCTGCAGAAGGTGCCGCGCCCGCCGAGGGCGAAGCGGCCGCTCCTGCCGCCGAGGCCGGAGAGGCCAAGGCTGCGGGCGGCAAGGAGGCTGCGGGCGGCAAGGCGCCGGCCGGCAAGGAGGCCGCCAAGCCCGCCGCTGCCAAACCGGGGGCCGACAAGGGCAAGAAGTAGGCTCCGGCGCGGCCCCGCGCCTGGGTGCCGCTCTGCCGCGGACGTGACCCATGAAGCTCTTCGTCGGCCTCGGCAATCCGGGCAGTGGGTACGCGCGGCATCGCCACAACGTCGGCTTCATGGCAGTCGAGCGCATCGCCGGGCGCCACGGGCTGGGTCCTTGGAAGAAGCGGTTCCACGGCCTTGCCTGCGACGGGCTGATCGGCGGGCACCGCGTGACGCTGCTCGAGCCACAGACCTTCATGAACGACAGCGGCCGCTCCGTGGGCGAAGCGCAGCGCTACCTCAAGATCGCGGAGGGTGACATCTATGTCTTCCACGACGAGCTCGATCTGGCGCCCGGCAAGGTCAAGGTGAAGACGGGCGGCGGCAACGCTGGGCACAACGGCCTGCGCTCCATCACCGCTCACATCGGTAACGACTACGCGCGCGTGCGCATCGGCATCGGTCATCCCGGCTCCAAGGAGCTGGTGATGCGCCACGTCCTGCACGATTTCGCCAAGGCCGACATCGCTTGGCTCGAGCCCTTGCTCGATGCCATCGCTGACGCGGCTCCGCGCCTGGCAGCCGGCGATCAGTCGCGCTTTCTGACTGAGGTCGCGCGGGCGACCAGACCCGGTGAAACGGCACCCAGGCCCGAGCCCGCGAGCGTCGAGCGCGAGACGGTTGGCGCGCGCGCGCATAAGGCGCATCCGGCCGGGGAAGGCCAGGCCAAGCGCGCGAGCGCGCTGGCCGAGAACCTCAAGAAATGGCTCAAGGGCCGGGGCCGGGATAAGGGCTGATCCATGGGTTTCAAGTGCGGCATCGTGGGCCTGCCGAATGTCGGCAAGTCTACGCTCTTCAATGCGCTGACACAGACGGCGGCTGCGGAGGCAGCCAATTATCCGTTCTGCACGATCGAGCCCAATGTCGGCGACGTCGGCGTGCCCGACCCGCGCCTCGACAGGCTGGCCGCCATAGCGAAGTCGGCAGCCATCATCCCGACGCGGCTCACCTTCGTCGACATTGCGGGATTGGTGCGCGGCGCCTCCAAGGGCGAAGGGCTCGGCAATCAGTTCCTCGCCCACATCCGCGAGGTCGATGCCGTGGCTTACGTGCTGCGCTGCTTCGAGGATCTCGACATCGCTCACGTGGAAGGCCGCATCGATCCCGTCGCCGACGCAGACACTGTCGAGACCGAGCTGATGCTCGCCGACCTGGAGAGCCTCGAGCGTCGCCGCGAGCCGCTCGTCAAGAAGGCGCAGGTGGGCGACAAGGAGGCCAAGGTCCAGCTGGCGCTGATCGACAAGGCGCTGGAACTGCTGCGCGCCGGCAGACCTGCGCGCTTCGCCAAGCTCGGCGCGGAGGAGGAGCCAGGCTACAAGGCACTGCAGCTCCTCACCGCCAAGCCTGTCGTCTATGTGTGCAACGTCGACGAGGCCTCGGCCGGCGCCGGCAACGCCATGTCCCGCAAGGTCGAGGAGAAGGCGCGCGCGGAAGGTGCCGGCTGCGTCGTCATCTCGGCCAAGATCGAGGCGGAGTTCGCGGGGCTCGCGGCGGAGGACCGCGAGGCGTTCCTACAGGACTTGGGCCTCGCCGAGGCCGGCCTCAACCGGCTGATTCGCGAGGGGTATCGGGTGCTGGGCCTCATCACCTATTTCACGGTCGGCCCGAAGGAAGCGCGCGCGTGGACGGTGACCCGAGGCACCAAGGCGCCCAAGGCCGCAGGCGTCATCCACACCGACTTCGAGAAGGGCTTCATCCGCGCCGAGACCATCGCCTACGACGATTTCGTAGCGCTCGGCGGCGAGGTGCCCGCCAAGGAGGCCGGCAAGATGCGCCTCGAAGGCAAGGACTACGTCGTCAAGGACGGCGACGTCATGCATTTCCGGTTCGCCAATTGAAGGCGACAGGCCCGCTCCAGCTGCGACGACCGATCCCCCCCACGGCACGAGGCCGAGATGAACCTGGTGCCGGTGCCGGGCCACGCCCTCGGCCGGCATGAAAACGTAGCGCCAGGGATGCGCAGATCGGGCTTGCGCCGGCCGCTGCGGCGCCAGCATCATATGCGGCTGCAGGTCGGCGACGGCCGGCGCTCGACAATACATCCGGCGGCAGGAACGCTGTCGGAGGGGGAGGAGACGTGGAAACGTACGACTACGTGATCGTCGGCGCGGGCTCGGCAGGCAGCGTGCTTGCCAATCGGCTGACCGCTGACGGGTCCACCACTGTTTGCGTGCTCGAGGCGGGCCCGCGCGATTGGCACCCCTACATCCATATACCCGCGGGCTTCATCAAGACATACCACGACCCGCGCGTGAACTGGCTCTACAGTATGGAGCCCGGAGCATGGACCGGCGGCCGGCGCATTCTCGCCCCGCGCGGCAAGACGCTCGGCGGGTCGAGCTCCATCAACGGCCATATCTACAACCGCGGCCAGCGCATGGACTTCGACACGTGGGCGCAGCAGGGAAATCGCGGCTGGGGCTATGCCGACGTACTTCCCTATTTCCGTCGCATGGAGCGGCGTATCGGAGCCGGTGACGCGACCTTCCGCGGCCGCGATGGCGATCTCTCCGTCACCGACATCGAGTGGCGCCACCCGCTGTGCGACGCTTTCATCCAGGGCGCGGTGGAGGCCGGCATCCCGCGCAATCCCGACTACAACGGCGCGATCCAGGAAGGCATCGCCTACGCGCAGCGCACCATCCTGAATGGCCGCCGCGTCAGCGCGGCGCGGGCCTTCCTGCATCCGGCCATGCGGCGGGCGAACCTGCGCGTCGTGACGCACGCGCACAGCACTGGTCTGGTGCTGGATGGGCGGCGCGCCGTGGGCGTGCGCTACCTGAAGGGCGGCCGCGGCGGCGTGGCCCGCGAGGTCCGCGCTCGCCGCGAGGTCATCCTCTCTGCGGGCTCCTACAACTCCCCGCAGCTCCTGCTGCTCTCGGGCATAGGGCCGGCTCCGCTCCTCAAGTCGCTCGGCATCCCGGTGCAGCACGCGCTGGCGGGCGTCGGGGAGAATCTGCGCGACCACTACGCGCCGCGCCTGATCGTGCGCGTCAAGAACATCGAGACGATCAACGAGCGCTCGCGCGGCCTGCGTCTCGCCGGCGAGATCGCCAAGTGGGTGTTCACGCGCAAGGGCATCCTGTCGCTCAGCCCCACGCATGTCTACTGCTTCTGGCGCTCCGAGCCCACGCTGGCGAACTCCGACCTGCAGCTCACTTTCACTCCGGCTAGCTACAGAGAGGGCGTGCAGGGCGAGCTGGAGCGCGAGCCCGGCATGACGGCCGCAGTGTGGCAACAGCGGCCTGACAGCAAGGGTTACGTGCGGCTGCGATCGAGCGATCCCTTCGACCCGCCGATCATCCAGCCCAACTACCTCGACTTGGAATCGGACCGGCGCGTGCTGCTCGCCGGCATGCGGCTCGCGCGGCGGCTGCTCAAATCGCGCCCTCTCGAGCCCTATTACCTGCGCGAGGACTTTCCCGGTCCCGAGGTCGAGACGGACGAGGACCTCCTGGAGGCCGCCAAGCGCCGCGGCACCACCACCTTCCACCCCTCCGGCACCTGCCGCATGGGGCCGGCGACGGACCCCGTCGCGGTGGTCGACGATCAGCTCCGCGTTCACGGCCTGCAAGGCCTGCGTGTCATCGACGCCTCGATCATGCCCACCATGCTCTCCGCCAATCTCAACGCAGCGACCATGATGATAGCGGAGAAGGCGTCCGACGTGCTGCTCGGCCGCGCAGCGCCCGAGCCGATCGTGCTGGCGGGGTGAGGGGCGCCCTGCTGGTATCCAGGGGAACAGCGCCAGGGCCGGCGAGCCGCCATCCTGCGCCGATGCAACGCTCGGCGAGATGGCAATATGGAGTTCCGCTGGCTGCTCGATCCCCGGGTCTTCTACCGCTCCGCGTATGATGCCATTCTGATCCCCGCCTCCTGTGCCCTGATAACGGCCGGCCTGTGCCACAGGCAGGTTGTCGACCTCGCGGAGTATCGCGAGCTTCGCTACGGCACCGAGACGGCGAGGGGTGTCGTCGTCGGCAAGACGACAAGATACACACAAGGCATCCGCGCCCGGCGAGAGTCGGTCATCGTCTACAATTTCAAGGCCCGGGACGGCCGCACCTTCAGCGGCGAGTTGGCTTATCCGCCGGTCCGCGTGGCACACTTGCAGCCGGGTACGCAGGTTGACGTGTACTACAAGCCGGACAAGCCTGAGCGGAGCACGACGGCTGACGGGCTCTACATACGCCTGTGGCTGGAGCTGGTCCCCCAGGCGGGGTTCCTCGCTTTCTTCCTGATGCTCACGTCCACGTGCGCTGTTGTGTCGCTTCGCCGCTGGAGGATTGCCCGCGAGAGCGGCGCCAAGCCCGAAAAGAACCTCGGACGAAGCACTTCTGGCCATCAAGGTTAGCACCTGTCGGCGCCTGACATGGCGCGTCGCATCATCGACATTCTCTGATGCGAGAAGCCATCTGATGATGACCATGCGGCTTCGGCCCAAATCCTTGTTGCGGGAGCCTGCCGTTGCCTACGGGCGGCGCGAGCGTGCGGCCGATGCGCTGGTGCACGTTCTCGGAATTGCCGCGAGCCTGGCGGCCGCCGCCGCGCTTGCGATCTTGGCTGTGACCCACGCACTGCCGGCGTTATCGGCCACCAGCCTCGGCGTCTACGGCGTGGGCATGGTGGCGGTGTTCTGCTGCTCGGCCGCCTATCACCTGAGCCGGGAAGGCAAGGCCAAGGCGCTGCTGCGCCGCTTCGATCATGCGGCGATCTACGTGAAGATCGCCGGCACGTACACGCCGTTCGCGCTCGTCAAGATCGGCGACACCACAGGGCTCGTGCTGCTCGGCCTCGTGTGGTCGATCACGGCCGTCGGTGCGGCGGCCAAGCTCCTGCTGCCCGGCCGCCTCGTCATCATGAGCTACGTGCTCTACCTGCTGCAGGGCTGGGCGGTGGTCGCAGTGTGGGAGCCCTTCACCGCTGCCGTATCGGGCAGGGTCATGGTGCTGTTGGCCGTCGGCGGCATCCTCTACACCGTCGGCGTCGTGTTCCACCTCTGGGAGAGGCTGCGCTTCCACAACGCCATCTGGCACGCGATGGTCCTCATCGCCTCCGCCTGCCACTTCGCCGCGATCGTCGACTGTGTCGCCCTGGCGCGGGGTGCGTGACCGGTACGGACGCGCCGCAGCCTGGTACGTCCGCCTACGGCGCAAACCCCATCGCCTTGGCCAACAGCTCGTAGCTGCGCCGGCGGACTTGCTCGTCCGTCGCCCAGGTCACGACGGCCATCTCCTGCACATTGAGGCGCGTGGCTAGCTCGTCGATGCGCTCGGCGACCTGGGCGGCGGTGCCCACGAAGGCGCTTCTCCGAAACTCCGCCATGCGCGCGGTCTCGGCCTCGCTGTAGGCGTGCGCGAGGGCGGCCTCGGGCGGCTCCAGCGCGGCGAAGATGCCGCGGTCGCGCAGCAGCCGGAAGCGGGCTCGGGATGCGAAGTGGTAGTGCGCTTCCTCCTCCGTGTCGGCGGCGAGCGCCCACACGCAGAGCGCCGTGTGCGGCTCGGGATGGCGCGCGCTTGGTTTGTAGAGCGCGCGGTAGATCTGGAGCGCCTGCGCGCCGGTCCCGCCATCGGCGAAGAACCATGCGAACGCGTAGGGCAGCCCGAAATGCGCGGCGACCTGGGCCCCGTAGTCGGAGCTGCCGAGCATCCAGATCTCGGGCGCGGTGTCGCCGATGGGATGGGCCCGCACCTGCCGGAATGGATGGCCCTCGGGAAGCGGTGCGCCCGTCACCCACGCCCGCAGGTCGCGCACATCGCCCGGGAACTGCGCCGGTCGCTCGTTGGCAAGGGGGTTGAGCGCGAAGGCCGTGCGCCCGTCCGAGCCGGGTGCCCGCCCAAGCCCCAGGTCGATACGACCTGGCGCGAGGGCGTCGAGCACGCGGAACTGCTCCGCCACCTTGAACGGCGCATAGTGCGGCAGCATGATGCCCGCGCTCCCGATCCGGATGCGCTTGGTGACCATGGCGATGGCCGCCAGCAGGATCTCCGGCGCCGTGCCGACTATGGTGTCGTTGCTGTGGTGCTCGGAGACCCAGAAGCGGTCGTAGCCAAGGGCCTCGCAATGCTGCGCAAGGGCGATCGTGTCGTGGATCGAGATCCCATGCGGCCGCCCCACGACGGCGATCGACTGGTCGAGCACTGAGAGATGCAACGCCTGTTTCCTTTCAATAGGGGTCGTCTCGGGCTGCGTCTCTTGCCACGCTAAGAGGCTGCAGCTTCGGCGATCGAGACCTTGGCGAGGGGCTCGGTGAAGCCGCCTTCGGCCAGCAGCCGGGCGAAGAGGCCCTTGCGCGCCGCCAGCTCCCGGAACGTTCCGCGTTCGACGATGCGGCCGCCGTCGAGCACCAGGATCGTATCGGCATTGGCCACGGTCGACAGCCGGTGGGCGATGATGAAGGTGGTGCGGCCTGCCCGCAACCGGTCGAGCGCCCGCTTGATGCGCGCTTCCGTCTCCACGTCGAGCGCGCTTGTCGCCTCATCGAGGATGAGGATCGGCGCGTTCTTGAGGATCGCGCGGGCTATGGCTATGCGCTGGCGCTCGCCGCCGGAGAGCGAAGCACCGCGCTCGCCGATGACAAACCCGTAGCCGCCGGGCTTTCTGGCGATGAACTCGTGCGCCTCGGCGAGCCTGGCGGCCTGTTCCACATCGCCATCGCTGGCTTCGGGGCGGCCGACGCGGATGTTCTCGGCGATCGAGCGGTTGAAGAGGCCCGCATCCTGGAAAACCACCGCCAGGTTGTGCCGCAACGAGGTTAGCGTGACGTCGGCGATGTCGTGGCCGTCGATAAGAATGCGGCCCCCGTCGAGCTGGCGCAAGCGCTGCAGCAGCGCAAGCGTGGTCGTCTTGCCGGCGCCGGTGGGGCCAACCAGGGCGACGGTCTTGCCGGCGGGCGCGTCGAGATCGATGTCGAATACGCCCTGATCGCTATTCTTGAAGCGGAACGTCACATCCTCGTAGCGAACATGGCCGGTCACGTTCTCCAGCGGTTTGGCGCCGGGGCTCTCCTGCACGCCTTCGGTGGCATCGAGCAGCTCGAAGAAGCTCTTGAGCGTCGGTGCGTACTGGAAGATGCGCACGGCGAAGCCTGACAGCAGGTCGAGCTTGCCGATCAGCAGGCCGGCGAAGCCGACGAACGCCACGATCTCTCCGACCGTGATCTGGCCGCGTGACACCAGCACCGCGCCGACGGCATAGATGGCCACCACCGTAATGGTCGCGGCGGTGCGCGTCAGCACCGTCAGCAAACCCCACCACGTGAGCACCGGATACTGGGCCGCCAGCAACTCGGCCATGATAATGCGCATGGCCTGCATCTCCGAGGCGAAGCGCGCATAGCTCTGCACCACCGTGACGTTGCCGAGCACGTCGCCGACACGGCCGTAGACGTTGCTGTGGTATTGCTCGACGGCGGCCTGGTCGTGGCTGGTCTTGCGGGCGACGAACACGTTGGCAAGCACATAGATGACAGCGAGCGCCGCCAGGATCAGTGCCATGCGCGCGTTCATATAGATGGCTGTCGGCACCAGGACGAGCAGGCCGACGAAAGCCACGAACTGCTCGCGCAGGAACGACAGCCAGTTCCAGAACAGCGCGTCGGTGCCGGCGAGTATGGTGCGCACCACGGCGCCCGATCCCTTCTCGGCGTGGTAGCTGATGGGGAGGATGATGGCGTGCTCGAATGCCTGCCCCAATGCCGCAAGACGGCGGCGATGCGCCAGGCGGTCGGCCATGACCGCCACGATCACGCCGGCCACGATGCCGACGAAGCCGAGCAGGGCCCACAGGCCGATGATCGGGAAGGCTCCTTGCCCGAGCGCCAGGGCATCCACCACACGCGCCAGCAGCACTTGCTCGCCGATCGGCACGATGCCGAGCGCGACGCCCGAGACCACGACCCAAATCGTCTGGCCGCGCTCGACGACGAGCATCGCCAGCGCACGCTTATTGATGTCCCAGATCGACATGTTTGCTCGCAGCGCTCTGCTCCGCTGGACACACCTTGCAGACTGCTATCGCAGGCTACTCCACCCCTGCGGGAGGCGGCACGCGGAGACAGCGATCGCTAACCTGCCTTCTTCCTGAAGATGCGCAAGGTCTTGTAGGCGGGCGCGGGCTCGAAGGGACGCTGCTTGATAAGCTCTTTGCCGACCGCCTCCGCCTTGTCGTAGGCGAAAGAGCCCGAATAGAAGAGGATTTCGCCACCCGGCTTCACTTTGTCGGCCAGCACCAGCGTCATCTCGAGATCGGTGAGGGCGCCATAGGCGTCGTTCTCGGGCGTCCGAAACTCGCCGACGTGGAAGAGGCTCACATAGTCGAACGCCGGCAGCAGCCGAGCATCAAGCTGGTAGATGTCGCCGAAGTACGCCTTGTAGGTGTGACCGAGGCGCGGGTTCTTGATCAGCAGCTCAACGTAGTCGTCGTATTCCTGCGGAGAGGCGGTGATGCCGAGCACGGCGTTGTTGGAGCCGTTCTCGGCCATCTTCAGGCCGACGATGTGATGGTTGCCCGTGCCGAAGTGGAAGATGGCGGCGTTGCTGGCTTTCGCCTTCTCCAGATACTCGACGAAGTGCAGGTCGCAGGGGCACTGCGCCTCGTCGAGGCTCCACGTCTCGTTCCAGTAGTTGAGCTTCGTCATCGATGTCCGGCCCGGCTTCGAGCCCCTCCCTTCGATCGTTTGTCCCGGCTACTCGGCGCTCGCGAGCTCCAGCGCGCTGCGCGGCAGGAGAGCCGCGCTGTCGGCTCGCCGCTCCAGCACCAGCTCGCGATCATGGGTGCCCTGCGGTGCCGGACGTTGCGCGAAGCTGACGATGGTCGCGTCCGGAAGCTCTTCGCGCAGGCGTGTCAGCAGCGCGGCTTGTGCCGTCTCCTCCAGCGCGGAGAGCGCGTCATCGAGAAGGACGACGCGCGGCCTGTGGATCAGCAGCCGCGCCACGGCGAGACGTTGGCGCTCGCCGTTGGAGAGCACCTGGTCCCAGCGCGCGACCTCGTCGAGCCGGGAAGCGAGCGGGCCCAGGTCGACGTCGCCGAGCGCAGCCTTGAGGCGGTCGTCGGGCACATGCAGCGTCGGGTCGGGGTAGAGCAGAGCACCTCTGAGCGAACCGAGCGGCAAATAGCTCTTCTGCGGCGTGATCATCACTTCCGCCTTGTCGGGCAGCGTCAGGCTGCCATGCGCGGTTGGCCACAGTCCGCCCAGCACCCGCACCAGGACGGACTTGCCGGTGCTCGAGTCGCCGTGGATGTGGACCGCCTCCCCGGGGCCGGCCGAAAGGTCCGCGCCCGAGACCAGCGGCCGGCCGTTGCCGTCGCCGACGGCGAAATCGCTCAGGCGGAGGGTCGGGCCTCGCGTTGCTGCAGGCGGCGCCCGCGGCGGCGCCAGGGCATCGATGTGAGCGTCGATGGCCTCGCAGGCATCGACGATGTCCATAACGCGGCGCGCGGAGGCATACCATTCGGCGACGCGGGCGTAGTTGTCGACCACCCAGGAGATGGCGATCTGCACCTGCACGAACGCGGCCGCCAGCTGCGTCACCTGGCCGAGCGTCAGCTCGCCCGAGATGTACTTCGGAGCGGCGAACAGCAGCGGGACGATAGGGATCATCGGACCGGAGGCATTGGTGATCCAGGTCAGGTGCCCGTGCTGCCAAACGATGGCCATCCAGCGGGCCACGACCGTCTCGTAAAAGCGTCCCAGCACGGCCTGCTCGTAGGGCGCGCCGTTCATCAGAGCCACGCTCTCGGCGTTGTCGCGGATGCGCATCATGGCGAAGCGGAAATAGCCCTCCGCCTCGTTCTTGCGGCCGACGAAGCCGACGAGCGGCGCGCCGACCCACAGCATCAGGCCGGAAGCGATGAAGCCGTAGGCGAGTGCCAGGATCACCATGTAGGCAGGGATGGCGAACGTTCCGGCGGAGCCCAGGTCGAGTGTGTAGGAGCCGCCGACGCTCCACAGGATGGAGATGAACGCGGCTGCACCGACCACGGCCAGCACCAGGCCGATGCCGAGGTCCACCAGCGGCTCCGTCGCCCAGCGGGTGTCGTCGGAGATGCGGTATTCCGGATTGGGCGGCTCCTTCCCGGTGACGTTGAGGTGGTAGAAGCGCTGGCGCGACAGCCAGCGGTCGACGAGATGCTCCACGATCCACGCGCGCCAGTCGACCTGCAGCGTCTCGCGGGTGAGCACGATGCCGACACCGACGGCGGCCATAGCGGCGATGATTGCCAGGAAGGCGATGACTGCGTGCGTAAGGCTCTCCACGTCGCGGGCTTCCAGGCTGTCGAAGAACCAGCGGTTCCAATGGTTGAGGGCAACCGTGGCACCCGTCGAGAGGATCAGGCAGGCGGCGAGCCCGAGCGTCAGCATCCAGGCGCGAAAGGCGGTGGCACCCTTCCAGAAGCCGCCAGCGAACCTGCCGAAGGCGGCGACCACGCGCGGGTCGAGCTTGAAGCCCGGCGCATCCGGGGCCTGGAAGTGCTGGACTGTCATGGGGTTATCGTTGCCGGCTGGAGCCTACAGGGCCATGAGGCTTGTCATCATACTTGGCATTGTAGCGCCCCTATGGTGCCAGCGGACATGCAATGTCACGGGCCGCCTGAAGGGAGCATGAACGCGGTCGCACGCAACCGCGCCATCCCGCGTGGCGAGGAGCAAGCTTGCCAAGCGCAGCTAGGGTTGAACCGTCGTGCGAGCCTCAGCGCTTCAGGCTCACGTCCTTGAGGTCCAGCCACTGCATGGGCGTGGTGTGGAAGCCCTCGACCTCCTTGCGTACCCCGTTGGCGTGCAGGGCCGAATAGGGGATGATGCTCGGCACCGTCTCGTCGACCACCTTCTGGAACTCGCCGAAGATCTCCTTGCGCTTGCCCTCGTCGTTGGTCCGGCGGGCGAGGTCGAGCAGCTCGTCGACGCGGGCGTTCTTATAGAGCCATAGCTGGCGGTTCCAGCTGCCGGTCGAGTGGTAGAAGGGATAGAGCGCGGTATCGATCGTGGGCCGGGCGAAGTAGCCGTCGACGTACATCTGCGCCTTGCCGGCGATACCGGCGGCGTAGGAGGCGAACGGCACACGCTCGACGTTGATGCGGATGCCGGCGGCCTTGGCCATGTCGCGCACGGCGACGCCCAGGCGCACGCGCTGCTCGCGCTCCTGCGGTACCTGCATCGTCACCTCGAAGCCGTCGGGCAGGCCTGCCTCGGCCAGCAGCTTCTTCGCCTTGGCGATGTCAGGCTTCTTGAAGCCCAGCTCCTTGTTGAAATAAGGGTGGCTCGGCGGGATGGGACTGTGCGTCGGCGCGCCCTGGCCGAACAGGACCAGCTCCACCAGCGCCTCCTTGTCGATGGTGGCCGCGAGTGCCTGGCGCACGCGCACGTCGTTGAAGGGCGGTCGCTCGTTGTTGAGGATGACGCCGTCCCACGTGGCGGTGGACGTGCCATCGGCGCGCACGGTCGGGTGGTTCTTGAACTTGTCGACGGTCTCGTACGGCAGGTTCCAGAGGATGTCGATGGCGCCCGACTCGATGGCCGCGACCCGCGCTGCCGTCTCAGGGATGATGCGCAGGGTCACGCCGTCGAGCTTGGGCAGGCCCTTCTCGAAGTAGTCGGGGTTCTTCTCCAGCTCCAGGCGATCGCCCGGCGACCACGACTTGAAGCGAAACGGACCCGTGCCGATTGGCTTTGTGGAGATGTTGGCGATCTCGTCCTTGGCCAGGATGCGCAGCTGGCGCTCGCCGAAGATGTCCTGGAAGCCAGCGTAGGGGATGGAGAGCGTAAACCGCACCGTGAGCGGATCGACCGCCTCGATCTTCTCCACCATGGCGATGTTGGCCCGCGCCCGCGAGCCGGTGGCCGGATCGAGGATGCGCTGCATGGTGGCGACCACATCATCGGCGCCGAAGGGCTTGCCATTGTGGAACTTGACGCCGTCGCGGAGCTTGAAGGTCCAGACCTTGAGATCGTCGGAGGCGGTCCAGCTCACGGCCAAGTCGGGCTTGGTGGTGAGGTCCCGCTCGATGCGGGTGAGGCCGTTGAAGACAAGGTGCACGTAGATGTACTCGTCGCCGATGGTGGTCTTGGCCGGATCGAGCGTGTTGAGTGAGCTGCCGACCGCCACACGCAGCGTCCCCTGGGCCAGCGCTGGCATGGCAAGGCCCACGGCAAGCACGGCGGCAACGAGAATTCGACGCATGATTGTCTCCCAGGTGAGCCGCCAGCGTACTCGAGGCGAGCAGACGTTTCCCCATCGGCTCCGGCAAAAGCTTAACCGCCGGACCCCCGTGAGGCGAGCTTGATTATTGGGCAGCGGCGCCCGGTTCCGCTGCAGGACGCCTGATCTCAGCGAGACGTCTTGAGCCAGCCCATCATGATGGCATTGAAGGATTGGGCCTGCTCGACGTTGGGGAAATGCCGGGCGTTGGCGATTTCCTGATAGCGGCCGCCCGGAATGAGCTCGGCGATGCGGCGGTTGCCCGCAGGCGGGGTGCCTTGGTCTCCGTCGCCGCACACGACCAGCGTCGGCACCTTCACGGACGGGAGCTGCGGCACGAAGTCGAAGTCGAGGATTGCAGCCGCGCAGCCGAGGTAGCCCGCCGCCGTCGTACCGGCAACGGTGGCGTGGATCTGCTTCCAGCGCCCCGGATTGCGGGGCTTGTAGGCGTCCGTGAACCAGCGCTCCATGGTTGCGTCGGCGAGCGGCGCAACCGAATTGGCTTTCTTCACGGCTGAGATGCGCGGGGCCCACGCCTCGCGCCCGCCGGCCGGCGTCTGGGGCGCCGTGTCGCACAGCATCGCCGAGACCAGGCGGTGCCCGTGCTTGATGGCGAACGCCTGGCCCACCATGCCGCCAATCGACAGACCGATGAGGTGTACGCGAGGGACGGCGAGGAAATCGAGGCAGCCCGCCACGTCGTCGGCCAGCTGCTCCATGGTGTAGTCGCCGGCTACAGGATCGCTGCCCCCATGGCCGCGCATGTCGAGGCGCAGCACGCGGTAGCCGGCCGCCAGGAGCGGCGGCATCTGCTCTGCCCACATGCCGCCGTCGGAGGCGAGCGAATGGGTGAAGCACACGGTCTCGCCGTTCTCCGGGCCCGTGAGGTCATAGTAGATGCGGCCCGAGGCCAGCTTGATCAGCATTGCGGTTCCCCTCAGTGCGATGGGCCGGGCACCTATCCGGGCGGCCGACGAACGAGCGTCAGCGATTATTCCATCGCGTCGCGGCACCGACAAACGATAAATCGGCCGCGTAGAGCAGGGCTCCGCTCCGCTCAGCCTAGCCAGCGGATCTGCGGCTCCTTGCGGGGAACGGGAGGGGTCGTGGTCGCAGGCCGGCCGACGATGATGGGCGCAACCGGCATGGCCGTTGCGGGCAGTTCGAGTGCCTGCTTGCCCTGCTGTGTCTGCAGCCAACCTTGGGCAAAGCCGATCCAGCAGCTGCCGAGACCTTCAGCGCATGCTGCGAGCATCAGGTTCTCGGCCGCCAGCGCACAGTCCTCGACCGCCCATGCGCCGCCCGGCATGGCCGAGATTACGATCAGCGCCGGCGCGTGGTAGAAGATCTGGAAGTCGGGATTGCGCAGCATCTCGCGCAGATGGCTGGGCGCCGACTCTGTCGGTGCCGAGAGCAGATGGGCCTTCGCCTGCTTCGAGATGGCATCGAGCTTCTGCTGATCGCGCACCACCGTGAAGTGCCAGGGCTGCTCGTTGATGGCGCTGGGTGCCCAGGTGGCAGCGTCGATCAGGCGGCGCAGCACAGCCTCGCCCATCGGATCGGATGCGAACTCCCGCACGGATCGCCGTCGATGGATCGCCTCGAGGATGTCCATGCGTCTTTCCTCCTGGGGATTCTGGCTCAGCTTTGCCAGCCGCCACCCGGTCCGGCGCTGGCGTGGCGCGCCGCCGGCCATAGGCTGCGCAGCTCTTCAGGGAAAAGTCTGATCAGCTTCTCGACCTCGCCGGGATCGAGCCGGTTCGCCATCACCTCGAGCACGGCACGGACGGCTTCCTCGGGATCGATGCCGAGCCCGCGGAACACGTCTCCGTTGACGTAGTCGAGGAAATCCTCCTTGTGCCGCGCCTTCGTGGGGGTGCCGGCGACATGCCAGCTCTCGTAATAGAATCCGCGCATCAGGATGGGCAGCTGGGCGCCGAGGTGCACCGCGTTCTCCGGCCCGATACGGTCGCGGACGGCATGCAGCGTGGCGGCCAGCACCCGATAGGCGTGCTTGCGATCGACACCCAGGCGCTCCATCAGGTCTTTGAGCCACAAATTGGTCTGCTGCACGGTCGTGTCGAAGACATCGAGACCTGTTGACATAAGCGACCCTCCGCTAGCGGCGCACGAAATACTTCAGGAGGCGGCAGCAGCCGCGCTCCGGCTTGCGGTCTCGTCCTCGTCCGGATTGTAGATGACCATGCCGGACATGGGCTCGATCCAGCACAGATGGTTGCGAACCGACTTGACCCCAGGCACATTCTCGGCGGCGACGATCATGGCCTGGTCCTGGCCGCGGGCCATGTATGAGCCCCACAGATGCACGGCGCCGTCCTTGACGACGACATTGATGAAATCCTTCGCGGCCCAGGGAAGCTTGGCGAATGCGGCAAGCACCTGCTCGCGAATGGTGCGGTCGTCCTGCTGGACCGGTTGCTTCTCTTCCGTCAGGCTCGCCAATGCGTGGAGGAGGTTGGCGCGGCTGACGATGCCGACCACCTTGCCATCGCGCACGACGGGCACGCGCTTGATGCGGCGCGTCTCCATCAGGTGCACCACCTCGTCGAGCGGCGTCTCCTCGCCGACCGTGACGGGGTTGGCCGTCATCACCTCGGACACCTTGCGCGCGTGAGCGCTCACATACTCCTGCGCGAGCTTGCCCGTGCCGGTCAGGAACTCGAGCCATTTCGGACGCCTTCTTTGGGTTCCCGTCTCCGCGCGCCGCAGGCAGTCGCCTTCCGTGACGATGCCGACGAGAGCCCCGTTGCGGTCGAGCACGGGAAGGCCGCTGATCCGCTTCTCCAGCATGAGCCGGGCCATCTCTGCGATCGAGGTGTCGGGAGAGACCGACACCACGTCTCGGGTCATCACATCGCGGGCATTCATGATCGTCCTCCAACGGCTGCAATCGTCGCCCGAGGCGGCCTCTGTGTATTTGACGTGCATCAACCCCGGAGTCCGGGTCAGGAGTGCAGGACGACACCGGTCGTTCCCACATCGAACGTGGTCCCGGCGGTCCCCCGCAGGATGGCTGTGGCGTCCTCCAGACGACCGATCGAGGCAAGCTTGCCGGTTTCTGCCGCAAAGCCGCCGGCGGCCTCGACCTTGGGTGCCATCGATCCCGCGGTGAAGCCGGACGGGTTCAAGGCAGCCGGCCCGGCACGCCTCACTCTCCTAGCGCTGGCCGCTCCCCAGTCCAGGTAAACGCCGTCGACATCGGTGAGCAGCAGCAGATGATCGGCGCCCAGCTGGCGGGCCAGCAGCGCGCTCGCAAGGTCCTTGTCGATGACGGCCTCGACGCCGACGAGGCTGCCGTCGCCGCGCTCCAGCACGGGGATGCCCCCGCCGCCGGCGCACACGACGGTGGCGTTGTGCGACAGAAGCAGCTCGATCACGCGCGCCTCCAGCACTTGCACCGGCCGGGGAGAGGCAACGACGCGCCGCCAGCCATTGCCGTCCTGGGCGATCGTCCAGCCTCTCTCCTGGGCAAGCCTCTCGGCTTGAGCCCGCTCATAGACAGGCCCGATCGGCTTGGTGGGTCGGCGAAAGGCCGGGTCACGCCGGTCGACCAGCACCTGAGTGAGCAGCGCGGCGACGAGACGCCCTGCCGGCAAGGCGTTGTCGAGCTCCTGCTCGATCAGGTAGCCCACCATCCCCTCGCTCTCGGCGCCGAGGACGTCCAGCGGATAGGCGCTCTCCGCTGGACCGGCGGCCGTTTGCAGGGCGAGCAGGCCGACCTGCGGGCCGTTGCCATGCGTGATCACGAGGCCATGTCCCGCCTCGAGCAGCGGCAGGAGGGCGGCAACCGCACGCCGGACGTTCTCGCGTTGCGTCGCTGCCGTCATGGGCTCCCCGCGCCGCAGCAGGGCATTGCCTCCCAAGGCGACCAAGATGCGCATGATCTCAACCTCGCGTCGCTTCACGCGGAGCCGGCCCGTTTGCGGGCGCCCAAGCGGTGAACGAAATCCTCGATCAGCGCGCTCAGCCGCGGCTCGCCTGCCTCGGCGAACTCGTAGCGGGCGCGAACGACCGGCTTGTTGAGCCGCATGAGGCGCGCAAGGTCGATCGGCGTGCCGGCGATCACCACGTCGGCGGCTGAGCCGTTGATGGTTGCTTGCAGCTCGCCCAGCTCCTTCTCCGAGTACCCCATGGCGGGCAGCACCTTGCCGATGTGCGGATAGCGGCGGAATACGTCGGCGATGTCGCCGACCGCCGATGGCCTAGGGTCGACGATCTCGGCAACGCCGGCTTGGCTTGCCGCGACGTAGCCCGCGCCATAGGCCATGCCGCCGTGGGTGATGGTAGGGCCATCTTCGACGACGATCACGCGCTTGCCCGCGACGCTTGCTGCACCGTCGAGCGAAACGATGGAGGCAGCCCGTACGATGGGGGCCGCAGGTGTCAGGCCCCGAGCCGTTTCGCTGACCTTGCGGATATCCGCCTCCGAAGCCGAATTGGTCTTGGCCACGACCACGATGTCGGCCATGCGCAACACCGCCTCGCCGGGGTGATGAGTGGTCTCGTGGCCCGGCCGCAGGGGATCGACCAGCACGATGAGGAGGTCGGGCCGCACGAACGGGAAGTCGTTGTTGCCGCCGTCCCAGACGATGAAATCGGCCTCGGCCTCCGCCAAGCCGAGAATGCGGGCATAGTCCACGCCGGCGAAGACGACGCTGCCCGCGCGGATGTGCGGCTCATACTCCTCGCGCTCCTCGATCGTGCAGGCGGCGGCGTCGAGATCATCGAGGCTCGCGAAGCGCTGCACCGCCTGGCGCTCGAGGTCGCCGTAGGGCATGGGATGCCGGATGACGGCGACCTTCAATCCCTGCCGGCCGAGCAGAGCCGACAGCCAGCGCGCTGTCTGCGATTTGCCAACGCCCGTGCGGACGGCGCACACGGCGATGACGGGCACGCGGGAGGCGAGCATGGTGCGATCGGGACCGAGCAGCCTGAAGTCCGCTCCGGCGGCGAGCGCGATCGAGGCCTTGTGCATGACGAAGGCGTGCTCGACGTCGCTGTAGGCGAACACCACCTCCTCGACACCCCTCGAGCGGCAGATGTGTGCAAGCTCAGCCTCGTCGAGGATGGCAATCCCGTCAGGATAGTCTGCCCCGGCAAGGGCAGCAGGATAACGGCGGCCGGCGATGCCCGGGATCTGTGCGGCCGTGAACGCCACGACCTCCGAGGCAGGGTCGTCGCGAAAGGCGACGTTGAAGTTGTGGAAATCGCGCCCGGCCGCGCCCATGATGAGCACGCGCTTTCTCCTGCCTGCGTTCGGCACGCCGTGCCTCCTTACGTCCTCGGCATCATTGCCCGAGGCTCTCCTGCAGATGTTGCGTGAACCAGGCGGTCGCGAGCGAGACGACCCGATCGAGCGTCCCCGGCTCCTCGAACAGATGCGTGGCGCCGGGCACGATCTCCAGGCGCGCCGGGCAGGTCAGCTGGGACATGGCGCGGCGGTTCAGCTCGATGACGACGGTGTCGTACTCTCCGACGATCAAGAGCGTCGGCGCCAGAACGTCGGCGAGGGCGTCGGCAGCGAGATCCGGGCGTCCACCCCTGGAAACGACGGCCGAGATCCGCTGCGGTCGCCGGCCCGCTGCCGTCAGGGCCGCTGCCGCTCCCGTGCTGGCGCCGAACAGCCCCACGGAAAGGCCGGCCGCGGTCGTCTCCTCCTCGAGCCAGTCCAGCGCGTGCTCGAGCCGGCCGGCGAGGAGCGGGATATCGAAGACCTTGCGGCGATCATCGGCTTCGCTCGATAGCAGAAGGTCGAACAGCAGCGTGGCGAGACCCGCCTCGTTGAACGCGCGGGCAACTCTGGTATTGCGCGGGCTCAGTCGGCTGGAGCCGCTGCCGTGCGCAAAGACGACGATCCCGCACGCTCCGTCGGGCACCGCCAGCAACCCCTTGAGCCCCAGCGGAAGGATCTCGACGTCTCGCGCGCGCGGAGCCTTGGCCATTGCCGTCACCCCTTGATGCAGATCATCGGTTGGAGACGGGCGACTTTCTTCGCCAGGCCGGCCATCTCGGCTGCGTCGACGACCGCGCGGACATCCTTGTAGGCGCCTGGAGCTTCCTCGGCGACGCCGCGCGAGGAGGGACTGCGCACGACGATGCCGCGCGTGAGAAGCTCGTCGACGACCTGCCGGCCCATCCAGGTCTTGAGCGCCTGGTGGCGGCTCATCTGGCGGCCCGCGCCGTGGCATGCCGAGGAGAAGGCGCGCTCCTCGCTCGTGCCCGAGCCGGCGAGAACGTAGGATTGTGTTCCCATGCTGCCGCCGATGAGCACCGGCTGCCCCCATGGCCGCAGCGCATCGGGCAGGCTCGGATGCCCCGGCCCGAAGGCGCGTGTGGCCCCCTTGCGGTGGACGTGCAGCCGCTTGCGGTCGCGGCCCACCGCGTGCTCCTCGATCTTGCAGGTGTTGTGCGATACATCGAACAGCAGCGGCAGCTCGGCATGGCGGAAGAACTGTGCGAAGACCTGGCGGGCCAGGTGGCCGATGATCTGCCGGTTGGCGAGCGCGCAGTTGGTGGCCGCCCGCATCGCGCCGATGTACCGCTGGCCCACTTCGGATTTGATCGGCGCGCACGCCAGCTCGCGGTCGGGGAGCGCGATGCCGTGGGCTTCAGCCGTCTCGGCCATCTCGCCCAGGAACTCGGTGCCGATCTGGTGGCCGAGGCCCCGCGAGCCACAGTGGATCGTGACCACGCACTCGCCCTGGCGCAGCCCGAAGGCCCCGGCGGCTTCCTCATCGAATATCTCGGCGACCTCTTGCACCTCCAGGTAGTGATTGCCGGACCCGAGCGTGCCCATCTCGCGGCGCTGCCGCTTCCGTGCATGGCTGGAAACCGCGGCGGGATCGGCACCCTCGCAGCGGCCATGCTCCTCGATGCGCTCGAGGTCGCCGGCGCGGCCCCAGCCGCGCTCCAGCGCCCAGGCTGCGCCGCCCGCAAGCATCGCGGTCATCTCCTGGTCATCGAGCGCGATCTTGCCTTCGGCACCCACCCCGACCGGCACCTGCCGGTAGAGAGCATTGGCGAGGTCCTTCTGCCGCTCCACGATTGCCTCGCGGGGCAGGCCGGTGAGATGCGTCCGCACTCCGCACGAGATGTCGAAGCCCACGCCGCCGGCCGAGATCACGCCTCCCGCCTCGGCATCGAATGCGGCCACCCCGCCGATCGGGAACCCGTAGCCCCAATGTGCGTCCGGCATGGCGTAGGCAGCGCGTACGATGCCCGGCAGCGCGGCGACGTTGGTGACCTGCTGGAACACCTTGTCGTCCATGTCGCGGATGAGGTCCTCGGTGGCGAAGATCACGGCAGGCACGCGCATGGCACCGGTCGGCGCCACGCGCCATTCGGTGGCGGAGATGCGTTCAAAGAGCTTGACGTCCACGGTTGCCTCCCTTGGTCGTCTGCCGACGTCAGACGTCGACGATGCACTGAGCCAGCCAACAGCCCGGCTGCCGCTCCTCGACCTTGAGCTCGGTCAGCGTGGCGCCCTTGACCTCGACCGCCGGCATGTGCCGCTCCCGATCGATCCTCTCGCCCCGGGCAATGGCTGTGAGCCGCGTCCCTTCGATCGTGACCGCGAAGGCGCGGAAGAGCATGCCGCGGGTCGCCATCTCGAACACGAGCGCATTGAGCCACTTGTGAAACAGGAGGTCGAGCTGGCGTGCCGTGCACTCGATGCGGACCGCTTCGCTTTCCCTGACGAGATCGAGATCCGTGATCACGGCCGTCATGGCCAGCGCGGCCTGGGCGAAGGCGTCCGCCGGCGTCGGGCCCCAGCCTCGGACTCCGATGTCCGCATCGTGGGCGAAATGCTCCCAGCCGGTGGTCTCGGCGCCGCCAGAGGGGGAGGACGTGCCTTCTTCGCCCGCGCTTGAGCAAGCCTTGCACATTCCGGAGCGATATCGGCAATGGCGCCTGCCCTCTTTGATGCCGATCAACATCGGCTCGTTCTCGAAGCGTGAGATTCGCCCCCCGCGGCGGTGATCCACCCGTGGCGTCGAGGCCCATTGCGGGGTGTAGGAAGCGGGTGTTCGGAGAGGAAAGTCTCGATAAATGCCCGATGTCCGCAAGGCGGAACCTGTGAGCCGCGCTACGATCGAGGTGCGTGTGCGCGAGCTCGGACAGCTCTTCAATTCACTCGATCCCTCCCCCTTCACCGAGCGTGACCTCGACGATGACGCCGAGGCCTACATCGTCAGCTGGGCGCGTGAGGTGGACACGCGCGGACCATTCCGGATCGTGGTCCATCTTCCAGCCGGCGAGGTCGAAAAGGGGCGCCAGCGCGGCCTCGATTCGGCGATCGGCAATTACTTTGCCTACCGCGCGGGCATGCTGGAGCGTGACCTGAGCGACCTTTTCCGGGTCGGACGACGCTCCCTGGCCATCGGCATGGCCGTGCTGGCGGTGTGCATCGCGCTGAGCCAAGTCGTTCGCGCGGCGCTGCCGCAATGGGCATTGGGCCAGCTCCTCGCCGAAGGCATCATGATCTTCGGCTGGGTCGCCAACTGGCGGCCGGCCGAGATCCTTCTGTATGACATTTGGGCCGTGCGCCGGCGCGTCGATCTCTATCGCCGGCTGGCGAGCGCCCAGATCGACTTGAAACCTTACTGATCCGCGCCTCCCTGAGCCCGCGATTGGGGTCGAGAGCCAGCTCTTGGGACGGCGTCCGCGGCGGTTGACATACATCAATGCTTTTCTGGCACCTGGGAGGTCCACTGCACATCCAGCGGGCGAAAAGGGGAAGAAGATGCCATGTCAAACGAGTCCACCAGACAGGATGCGCGAGCTGCCGTGCAGGCTCTGCAAGCGTTGAAGTTCCCGGGACTGGCCTTGGATGCGTGGGGCCCGGCGCTTGCTTGCAGCGCGGAATGGAATTCAAAGCTGCACGACGGGTTCGCGGCACTCAGCAGCGAGTGGCAGGAGTTCCTGAGCCGCCGATTGAAGGAGGACCTGAGCTTCCTTCAGTCGATGGGCCGCTCCCAGTCGCCCGAGCAGGTGTGGAACGCATATCTCAAGTACTGGCAGAAGGCCGGAGAAGATTACACGCAGGAATTCATGAGCATGACGAAGCTGGGAGGCGAGCTCATGAGCAGCAGCATGGTCGCCATGCGGAAGGGCATCGAGACCACGAACGAGAGCCGAGCGTTGCCGAAAGCCGCCTGAAAACCCAGGTCAGGAATGATCGCTTACCGGGTCTGGTCCATCCCCCTCCCATTCCCCCTGACCAGCCCGGAGACTGGAGCCCCGAAGGCGGGGCTCCTTTTCCTCACGCTCACTGATCTTTGCAGCAACCCAGACCAGCCATCGTCTCTGCGACCGACGCGGGGCGTCACCCGGCGTCCGGCCAGCTCTTCCACGGGAAAGGCATCTCCTCCGTAGCGCAGCTCAAGAAGCGCGCCACATCCCCGAACCAGATCGACAACGACTTGCCGAACCTGATCAGGAACTGGTTCGGCTCGCCCGAAAACAGCAGCCAGAGGAATTGCACGACCGCGAGGATGTTCATCAGTGTTTGCGCTATGCCGAATGCCACCGCGAACAGCAGCATGAGCAATCCGCGCTTCCACACCGCTCGCTTGTCCGGCTCACGTTGCGCTTCGGGTTCCATTGGCCTCATCCTCCGCGTCTCTGCGATCCGCCGAAAGCCGATCGGACGAATGCGGCGCAACGGAACATCCGATAGCCGGCAGGGTCTTTGATACCGCGCAAGGACGCTGCGGTGCGAGTCCTTTTCCACCTCAGCGCTGGAGCACGGGACCGATCGGGTCGGCGAGGAGATAGACCACGTAGGTGGCCATCACCGTGCCGCGGTAGGTGCGGCTCAGCGTACCCAGGGGCACCACGGAACGGAAGCGCTGCGGGAACGTGGCCGGCAGGCCGCTGCGTGCGAGATCCACGAAGAGCGCAGGCGATCTCGTGACAGCATCATTCGCCGGCGGCAGGTGCAAATAGCGAATCCGCTCGGTGAGCTGCATCACCGGCGGACCGGACTTGAGCTGGAAGGCCAACTGGCCGGTCGTGGCATAGCTCGATGTGGCAATCCACTTCGCGCCGTTGGCCTCACGCGCCCGCTCCACGTCTTTAGCGAATTGCGACCAGCCGCGCATTTGCGATGTCGGGTCGCCGATACCCGGGCCGCGCACGATCGGATAGACCGCATGCACGTAGAGGAGAGCGCAGAGCGCAAATCCGACGGCCAGGGCCGCGCGGTACAGGTGCCGCGCGCGGCCGACCGAGGAATCCGAGAGTGCAAGCGCCGCGCAGATCGCGAGCGCGGGATAGAGCGGAGCAGCCCAATTGGGTTGGGCACGCTCGTGCACGGCATGCACGAGCAGATAGCCGAGCAGCGGCACGATGAGCGCCGCTAGGATCAGATGCGGCTGGCTGCGGCTGACGACTGCGGTCCGGAGCGTGATCCACAACCCCCATAGGCTGAGGCCGGCGATGAACGGGCTCGCCAGGCCCAGGTACGCCCCGGCGAACTCGAGCAGAAAGCGCGACGTGGCCGCCTCGTGCGGAACCACGCGGCCGAACTGCTTGGCGAAGGAGGCCCATTCGTGCTCGAAATTCCAGATGAGGACCGGGAGCGCGAGGACGAAGGCAAGCGCGCCCCCGAGCCACAGCTGCCAGCACTTCAGCTGGCGCCAGTTCGCCGGCAACAACGCGATCCAGAGCGCAATGCCGGCGCCGACGAACAGGTTCGTATACTTGGAGAGCAGGCCGAGGCCGGCAAGAACGCCCACCGCCAGCCACCAGTTGGCATTGCGGGAGATGTAGAGCTCGGCGAGGGCCCAGCCGCTCAATCCCCAGAAGAACGCCGAGGGCGTATCCGGCGTGATGATCACCCCGCCGACAGCGAGGAGGGGCATGGCGAGCGCGATCCACGTTGCCCGCTCCGCGATCTGCCGGCCGAAAAGGATCGCCGCCGTTCGCCACAGCACGAACGGCCCGATGAGCGACGTCAGTGTCGCTGCAAGGCGGATGCCGAGCGGGTTGTCGCCGAAGGTCCACCGGCCGGCGGCGATCAACCACGCGACCATGGGCGGATGGTCGTAGTAGGAGAGCGCCGGCGCCAGCGCCCACAGCCGGTAGTAGGCTTCGTCGTCGGTGAGGCCGGAAGCAGCAGCAACGACCATGCGCACCAGCGCCAGGCCGACGATCGCGGTCGCCAGCAGGGCCGAAGGCCAGCCGACGACGATCTGCTCCCGGGGAGGCGCGATGGTCAGCTCCGTCGCCACGTCAGCACGGAGCTTGCCGCGTAGTTGAACACGACGCCCATGATGGCCCCGGCCGTGCCGGCCAGCCACCAGATCGACTGGCTGCCGTAGACCCAATGCGCGACGCCGACGTTGGCAACCGCGCCGACGCTGCACACAGCATAGAACGTCAACAACCCCCTGAAGGCCGCCAGCCCGCGCAGGCGCCGGTCACGATAGGTGAGCTGGTTGTTCAAGAAGAAATTCGAGGTCATCGCCGTGACGGCCGCGAGCATCTGCGCCCAGTCGAAGGCGATACCGAACGCCAGCGCCTCGCGCAGGGCCCACAGGTGGACGAAGAGACCCGTGCTGCCGACCAGGGCGAACAGAACGAAGCGAATGGAGAGCCAATCGCCGGACACCTTGGCGAGCAGCAGGCCGAAGTATTCGAGAATAACGAGGCTGTCGAGCTTGGAGTCGCCATGACGGCGGGAGCGGAACTCGAAGGGCAGCTCCACGATCCGCAGCGGCTGCGGGCTCGAGGCAACGATGTCGAGCAGCAGCTTGAAGCCTTGCGTGGAGAGGCGCGGCGCCACGGCATCGAAAAGCTCTCGCCGCATCATGAAGAAACCGCTCATCGGATCGCTCAGCTGCACGCCGAGAATGCGCTTGGCGGCCTGCGTCGCCAGCTGGCTGCTGAGGTGCCTGACACGCGAGAACCCACGTTCCGCGGCGCCGCCCGGGGCAAAGCGGGTGCCGACGACCAGGTCCGCACCCTGCCGGATGCTCTCCAGCATGCGCGGCAGCAGCGCCTCGTCGTGCTGCAGATCGCCGTCCATGACGGCGACGACCGTTGCGGAGGAGGCCAGCATTCCCTCGATGCACGCTCCGGCAAGGCCGCGGCGGCCGATGCGCCTGATGCAGCGAACACGCGGATCGGAACGGGCGATCTTGCGCGCGGCGGGTGTCGTCCCGTCCGGGCTGTTGTCGTCGACGAAGATCACCTCCCAGCGGACGCCGGCGAGCGCGTCCGACAGGCACTGCACCACGAAGGGAACGTTCTGAGCCTCGTTGAACGTGGGAATGACAATGGAGAGCTCGGCCGTCACTTCCCGGTCTGCATCCCGGCTCGCCGCGCCTGCGATGGTTCGGGTGCCGCCGTCCATCAGTGTTCCCCGTGGCAAAGAGGTTCGAGGGGGTGGGCAATCGGCAGGTCACGCCGCAGCAGGGGGAGCACCTATTCCCTCCTCAACACGTGGTCCGTGAGCCGCCTGACCCACGCCTTGGGGCGAAACGACCGCGCCAGCCTGTCCGGATCGTAGACCGTAGTTGCCCATTGCGCGAACGGCATCGGCTGGTGCCGCGTGTCCTCGAGATAATGGTCGAAGAACATATCGAGGATACCGGCGTTGCTGTGGCGGAAATAGCCATAGCGCACCGACAGCTGCCGCCGCGCCTCGGCGAGCGGAACTCCCTGCTTCAGGAGATAGAGTGCGCTCATCAGCCCGGTCCGGTCGGCGCCCGACTTGCAGTGCATGAGGATCGGGTATTCCACCTCATCGAACAGCGCGAGCGCCGCCGACAGCTCCTCGCGCGTGGGCGCCCTGCGCGAGCGGATGTGGAAGTTGACCAGTGCCACGCCGTAGCGCTCGCATGCCTCCTGCTCCAGCCAATAGCTGCCGCACAGCCTCTCGCCGCGCAGGTTGATGATCGTGCGTATGCCTCGCCGGCCGAGGGCGCGTATGTGATGGGGTGCGGGCTGCGAGGAGCGCCAAGCCGTGTCGCTCAGCCGGTGCAGGTTGAGGTAGACTAGGCGGAATATGCCATGGTCGGCGAACAGCATGTTGAGATAGGCGGTGGAGGGACGGAAGGTCTTACGGGGGAAGCGCTGCGCCGCGACATCCTGCCGCCGGGGGCGATTCGCTCCTTCAATGCTTGCCATTTTCTGTCGCGCCCCCAGCGAGACGAGTTCCGTTTGTGCACCTCCAATTGGCTCAACCAAAGATGCATCGCCCTTCCCGAGCAGCGCGCCTGTCCTGCCCGGCGCCAACCCTGCTCCCCGCGAGGCTCCTGGGCTGCGCGAGCGGCAAGCAAAGACTGGAGCGTCAAGAATAACTAGACCATGTGCCATCGCCGGCCAGGCGCTGCAAGCTTTTCTGACAGTTGCATGACGGCGCAGGGGAGTGCTGCCGGGGCCCCTGCCCGCCCAAATGCAGGCAATTGCGACAGATATGCCCCGGATTCTCGGGGCCTTCGTTGTTCCCGACGCCGCCCGGCTGCAAGAGCGGCCGTCACCGGCTCGGAGGCGCTCCGCTGAAGCGCCAGCTGAGGAAGATCGAGAGCCCCGCCGCCAGATAAAGGAGCCAGAACGCGTGCAGGGCCTGGGCTCCGGTCCAGTCCGGATGCCAGATGCGGCGGTAGAGGCAGGTGCCGGACAGAAGCAGCGTCGCCACGGCTGCGGCGGAGACGGCGATATGCGGTATACGGAGCCACCTCAGTGAAAACGGGGCCCGCCAGCCTCGAATGTCGCTCCGATCCCAACTGCCGGACGATGACATCGGTCCGCCCCCTTGTCCCTCGCACCTTCCTGAGCACTCTGGGATACGCGGATGAAGAGCTTGTGACGGCTACACCGCGCAACCGGCACCCATCGGACATGCCGTCACACGACCGTTGCACGTTCCCGTTATCTCCCACGCTGCGGCGCTGGGGCACTGAGCCTGCGGCAATTCCTGTAGCTGGACCGTGCGACATTGCACTCACCGCCATCCGCAAAAGCCGCTCCCGTGGTTTCCGGACGAGAGAGCTGGCACCGATGGGTGCCGGGCGTGGGCTCTCCCCGGCATGCCGTGCTGCTTGTGATCGCGACGACGTTAGTCGCTCGCCTCATCTTCGGAGCGGCGCTGGGCCTCGGCATCGACGAGAGCTATACGGTCGCCACGGCGCGTCATCCGCAGCTCAGCCAGTTCGACCATCCGCCAGCCGCGTGGTGGCTCGCCTGGGCTGCGAGCCAGCTGTCGGGGACGGAGAACGGGTTCGCATTGCGGCTCCCCTTCATGCTGCTGTGCGCGCTGACCACTTGGCTGATGTTCCGCCTCACGGCCCTGTTGTTTGGCGAGAAAGCCGGCTTCTGGGCGGCGGCGACCCTCAATCTCGCGCCCGTCATCGGCTGGACCAGCGGCACCTGGATCCTCCCTGACGGGCCGTTGAATGCCGCCCTGGTGGCGGGCACCTGGGCCGTGGCCCTGGCGGTGCTCGGTGCGAGGTCGACGGCTCCGCTCTGGTGGATCGCCGCGGGCGCCTGCGGCGGCCTGGCGCTGCTGGCGAAGTTCCACGGGGCATTCCTTTTCGCCGGCACCGGCCTCTTCCTGATTAGCAGCCCGCGGCACCGCCGATGGCTTGCGAGTCCCTGGCCCTACGCCGGCGTCCTTGTGACAGTGTTGGTCTTCCTGCCTGTGATCGTTTGGAACCAGCAGCACGGATGGGTGTCGGTCGCCTTTCAGGGAGGCCGCGTGCACGGACAGGGCATCTCCCCCCTGGGGCCGCTGGTGGCGCTCGCCGGACAGGCCCTCTATCTGCTGCCATGGCTGTGGCTCCCCTTGGTGGCGTGTCTCCTCAAGGCGCTCCTCGAAGGCCCCGGCGACGACCGCCGATGGTTGCTGGCATGTTTGGCGATTGGTCCCATCTTGGCATTCACGGCCGTCGGCCTGGCTGGCGTGCGCGTGCTGCCGCACTGGGCCGCGCCGGGATACCTCATGCTTTTCCCGCTGCTCGGCGCCGAGGTCGCGGCGGCGATCGAGGCCGGGAATCGATACGTGCGGCCGTGGCTCATGGCGACAGCCGCGTCCTTGGTGATTCTGCTCGCGGGCGTCACGATCGTAGCCCGCCTGCCATGGCCAGCGATCGAGCTCCCCGCGGGCAAGAGAATTCCCTACCCCCTGGAAGAGAGCCTCGACTGGTCGGACCTCGAGGCGGAGCTCGCACGTCGCGGCCTTACGGACAAGCCAGGTATCTTCATCGCGGGGACGCGGTGGCACGAGGCGGGCAAGATCGACTATGCCCTGGGCGGCAAGTTGCCGGTGCTGTGCCTGTGTCGCGATCCGCGCGGCTATGGTCTCATCACCAGGCCCGAAGCGCACATCGGCGAGGACGCGCTCATCATCGGCCGCAGGTTGACGACGGAGCGCATCAGGGCCGCCTACGGTCCGTACTTCACGAGCATCGAGGAGCTTGCGCCGATCATCATCACCCATGCCGGAGCGGCAGCCTTCGAGCTATCCGTCTACCTTGGCCACGGGCTCCGCGCCGCCGCCGAGAGCCCGAGCCTGCTCGATCCCCTCTCGCTCGGGAGCGGCAAAGGGTCAGGTGTCTCTGACAAGGTCACCAAGCCGCGGTTCTGAGGCAGCCCGTCCAAATACAGCCCGATGCACCATGGCGGCTGTCAGGGCCATGAAGACGCCTGCGAAGATGACGTCGCTCAGGAAGTGTGCACCTTGGGACATCCTCACGAGGCCGGCAGCGAAGCCGCCCAACGTGCCGGCGGCCAACAGGACCGCCCCAAACTGAGGCGCCACCAGGCCCGCGGCGTAGAACGGCATGAAAATGGATGCCGCCTCGCCGCTCACGAAGGAGCAGTTGCTCGTGCATTGGTCCGAGGGGATCAGCGGCGGCGTGAATTCCTTGGCACCACCGAACTCGACGACCTGTTTGGGGCGCGCCCGTCCCCAATGGTCCTTCAGGATGACGTTGGTGACGAGGCCCGGTCCGACGGCGAGGCATATGGCCAGGAACAGCCATTGCGGGGATGTGAGGTGAAGCCAACGTCGTGCGCGGCTCCTCGTGACCACCAGTCCGGCAAGAGTGATCGCGATGCTGACGCAGAAGGCCGCGACGAAGACGTCTCGAAGCACGTGCATGGAGCCGCGCAGCTGTCCCGCGAAGGTTCCCTTGCCGACGAGAAACGCGCGGCTGGCGATGAGGTCAATCTCGGGAAACGCGAGGAAGACGATGCCGGCGAGCGTTCCGATAACGATGGAGCATAGCCAAAGGCTGCCCGGCAGTCTGTCGCCACGAGCCGGCATGTCGGCAGTCCCCCATCCGCAAACCGTTGTCCTTCAGCTTGACCGGCGCGCATGACGCGACGTTGCAGGTTCAGTGTCGGTTCGATGACAGCAACCGCGCGGTACGAATCCGACGGCTGCGCGTCGCGCCTGTGCGAGACCTCCAGTGCACACGCATCCGCGCCGAGCGTCGCGGCCACGTCGGGAGCTCAATCCGCTGGACTTGGAACCTGGGCTCCGGCCAGACTGCTGCTTTGTTGTCGGAGGGCAGGACTATGCGTGCATTGCTTATTTCAATTGCGGTCTTCGTCAGCCTGACGGGCAAGGCTCTCGCGTGGGGCCAGGAGGGTCATTCGATCATCGCGGAAGTGGCGCAGCGGAGGCTTTCGCCGGCGGCAGTGGACGTGGTGAAGGATCTCCTGGGAGCCGGGCATTCGCTGGCCTCGGTGGCAAGCTGGGCCGACAGCGTCCGCGACGCGAGGCCAGAGACCTACAACTGGCATTTCGTCGACATACCGATCAACGTCGCCAGGTTCAGCCGCGATCGCGACTGCAAGGAGGACAAGAGGAGCGGCGACTGCATCATCGCCGAACTCGAGCGGGTGAGGAAGGACCTGCTCTGCGCCCCTCAGGACAAGAAGGTCGAGGCGCTGAAGTTCGCCGTCCACTTCATTGGCGACATTCACCAGCCTCTGCATACGGTCGAGGAGCTGAAGGGCGCCAACGACATCAAGGTCGACATCTTCATGCGAGGCCTTACCTGTACGGCCAAGTGCGAGCCGGCGCATTTGGCCTCGAACTTCCACGCTGCCTGGGATAGCGACCTGATCCGCAAGACGGTCTGGGACTGGGGCAGCTACGTGGATCGCCTCGAAGGCGGCTGGCTCGGCAGCGCCGAAGCAAAGCAGGCCGGGATCGACGGCGGCGCGCCCGAAGCCTGGGCCGAGGAGGCCCACAAGCTCGCCTCGACCGTCTGGAACCTGCGCCCCGCCGACAACGTGCTCGACGACCGCTATTACCGCGATGTCTTGCCGATCCTCGACCGGCAGCTCGGCGTCGCGGGCTTGCGGCTCGCCAGGTTCCTCAACGACGTCGCTGCAGAGAAGTGCCCCACCCGTTAGTCTTGTCCGGAGTGGGCCTCCAGAAGCAGGATTTGGTGACGTCCCCCCACCTCCCGCCCCCCGTGAAGCGGGCACGCCAGGGCTCATGCCGCCGCGAAGTCGAAGGCGTCGCGCCAGCGCACGAAGCGGCCTACCGACGGCGAGGGGAAGTGCGCCGTGCACATGAGCGTGGAGGTTTCACAGAAGCGGCCGAACAGCTCGCGCCGCGACGCGCCGGCCTGCTTGCCGTTGTAGTCCGACATCATGCCGATCTCGGGATAGCGGGCCTGTATCGGCGAGTGGATCATGTCGCCGGTGATGACGGCGTCGGCGCCCGGCTTGCCGACCTGCACCGAGTAGTGGTCGATGGTGTGGCCGGGCGTCGGGATGAGCGTGACGAGATCGTTGAAGGTATAGGCGCTCTTGACGATGTCGACGCGGTTGGCGGCGACGATCGGCAGGACGGAATCCGTCACCCAGGGGCAGACCGCCGGATCATCCTTCTCGCGCTGCGTCCAATAGGCGAGCTCGCGGTCGGCGAAGACGTAGCGTGCCTTGGGGAAAGTCGGCACCCAGCGGCCGTTCTCGAGTCGGGTGTTCCAGCCCACGTGGTCGACGTGCAGATGGGTGCACATGACGAAATCGATGTCGCCTATGCCGACGCCCGTGGCCGCGAGGCTCTTCTGGTAGCGGTCGGACTTCATCATGTCCCAGAACGGGCGGGCGGGGCGCGGCTTGTCGTTGCCGACGCAGGTGTCGATCAGGATGTTGTGGTGCGGCGTCTGCACCAGATAGCTCTGAATGCAGAGCATGAGCTCGTTCTTCGGCGTGAGGAACCGCGGCTGCATCCATGCGCGGTTCTCCTCGAGGAGCTCCTTGGTGAGCGAGGGAAAGAACTTGAGGGCGTCGAAGAACGGCCCCTCCTGCTCGACGATGCGGTGGATGGTGGTGTTTCCCACCTTGATGGGTTCGAGCATGGGTCGTTTCCTCTCCGGCAAGGCTGGTTCGACGGATCGAATGGTAGCGCTGGCGCGATGGTCCGACTAGGCGCGGATTGCAATCCTCCCCCTCGATGGCGCCCGGGGTCGGCGTATTGTCGACGGTGGAGGCCGCAGCCTATGCTCCCGGCCGCGGCTGCAGACCCGCGGAGAGGAAGCAACATGAGCCCAAGGATCATGGTCGTGCCGCCATCGGCCGACGTTGGCGAGATCGCCCGCCAGATGGCACCCGCCGGCTTCGAGCTGGTGCTCGCGCAGCCTGGCACAGCGGAGTTCGAGGCCGCGCTGGGGGGCGTGGAATACATGGTCTGCTATCCCAACGTGCAGATGCACGACTCCTTCTACAAGGCGGCTCCCCGCCTCAAGCTCGTGCAAATGCTGAGCGCCGGCTACGACGCCGTCGATCTCGAGGCGGCACGGCGGGCAAAGGTGCCGGTCGCCAACAACGGGGGCGCCAACGCCATCTCCGTTGCCGAGCACGCGCTGATGCTGATGCTCACGGTCGCGCGCAAGGTCGTCTGGCAACATGCCAATGTCGCGGGCGGGCGCTGGCGCGGCAACGGCCCGGCGCCGCGCATGTACGAGCTTTACGACAAGACGCTCGGCATCGTCGGCCTCGGTACCATCGGCAAGAAGGTGGCGCGCCTGGCGCGGGCGTTCGGCATGCGCGTGCAGTACTACGACATCGCGCGGCTGACCGAGGACCAGGAGGACGCCCTGGGAGTGCGCTTCCGCCTGCTGCGCGAGCTGATGCGGACCTCCGACATCGTGTCGCTGCACGTGCCGCTCAATGCGTCGACGCGCGGCCTGATCGGCGCCGGCGAGATCGCCCTGATGAAGCCGAGCGCGATTCTCATCAACACCTCGCGCGGGCCGGTGGTGGACGAGCCGGCCCTCACGCGGGCGCTCGGCTCGGGTAAGCTGTTCGGCGCCGGCCTCGACGTGTTCGACCGCGAGCCACCGCCGGCCGACAATCCGCTCCTCAAGCTCGACAACGTGGTGCTGACGGCCCACTTCGCCGGTCCGACCTGGGACAATCACGTCGCCCGCTTCCGCAACGCCTTCGACAACGTGCAGCGCATGGCCCGCGGGGAGCCACCGCTGTGGGTCGTGCCGGAGCTCGCCGGGTGACAGTGCTCCGCGCCGGCGAAGCTATCTTGCCGCGGCCGCCAGGCGGCCGATGAAGTCGCCGAAGGCCGCCTTGTCGATCCAGCGCAGCACGGCGACGACATCATGTTCACGGTCGATCCAGATGATGTTGTTGCCGGCGCCCATGGCGTAGACGCAGGTTTCGGGCGCACCGCGATAGCGCACGCCGCCCCGGTTGAGCCACCAGAGATAGCCGTAGCTGTCGTTGGTGGGTGAAGGGGTTAGCATGGCCTCGACCCAGCTCTCGGGCAGGATCTGCCGGTTGCCCCAGCGTCCGCGCCGCGCCACGAGGAGGCCGAGACGCGCCTGGTCGCGCGCGCCGATCTGCATGCCGCCGCCCCAATGAGCGCCGCCGGAGACCGACTGCACCCGCTTGCCGGCGATCTCGGTCCAGGAGGTGCTGTAGCCGTGCCACTGCCAGTCCCCGGAGGCGCCGATGGGCTCCGTCACCCGCTCGCGCAGCACGTCGGGCAAGGCTCGGCCGAACCGCTGCAGCAGGCAGAAGGCCAGCAGATTCACCCGCACGTCGTTGTACTCGTAGTAGGTGCCCGGCGCCTTCAGCTCGCGGCGCTGGCCCTTGCGGCTGTTGTCGGCGCCGACGCCGACCTGCCGGTTGTGGTCGACCTGGTCGGACTTGCCCCACAGCTCGCCTTGCCATTCGCTGGATTGCTGCAGCAGATGGCGCCAGGTGATGCGGGCGTTGTGAGGGCTCGCAAACCAGGGACCCTTGACGGTGGCGGCCACCGGCTCGTCGACGCCGGCGATGAGGCCGTCGGCAATGGCCAGGCCGGCCAGGACGGAGAGGTAGCTCTTGGCCACGGAGAAGGTCATGTCGGCGCGCGAGGTATCGCCCCACTCGGCGGCGATGCGGCCGCCCTGCAGGATCACGCCCGCGGGGCCGCCGCGTGGGACCACCGGCCCCACGATCTCGCTCCAGGGACCCGTCTCGTTCCATTCGACGATGCCGACGTAGCGCCCGTCCGGATAATAGAGGCTACGCGGCCAGGGGCTCTCGCGGGCCTCGGCGAGCGCGATGGCGGCCCGGAGCGCGGCGGGATCGAGGCTGGACTGCGCGGGGACCACGCTCTCCCAGGCGGTCCCGTGCGGACCGGGAACATAGGGGCTCAGGATGTCCGCTGGTTTTTGCATTCGCCATAGCTCTGCATGAAAGGATCAAGGCTGCGCTATCGGTAGCATAGGGTTCCTTGCGCAGGAATGCTCCTGCGCACGCGGGGCAGATCCGCGCATCCGTTTCGGGCTGCTGATCTGCGATCCCCTGATGGGGAGCGTCAGGCTTGGCCCGCTCCGGTGGAAAGGAGCCCGCGCTTTTCGAGCAGCGCCTGGGTGGAGGGCAGGCGGCCGCGGAAGGCGACGTAAGATTCAGCGGCATCCCTTCTGCCGCCGGCGGAATAGATGTTCTCATAGAGGCGCCGCGCCAGGCGGCCATCGAAGATGTCACCCGTCTCCTCGAAGGCGCTGAAGGCGTCGGCGTCCATTACCTCCGACCACAGGTAGCTGTAGTAACCCGAGGCGTAGCCGCCGATGATGTGCTGGAAATGCGGGATGCGGTGGCGCATCACGATCTCGCGGGGCATGCCGATGCCGGCCAACGCCTCAGCCTCGAACCGATCGACGTCGAGGCCCTTGGCATTCTGGAGCACGTGCAGGTCAAGATCGACGATGGCGGCCGCCAGGTATTCGACGGTCTTGAAGCCCTGATTGAAGTTGCGTGCCGCCTCGAGGCGCTTCAGCAGGGAGGGCGGCAGCCGCTTGCCGGTCCGATAGTGGCGCGCGAAGCGGCTGAGCACCTCCGGTCGAAGGAGCCAGTGCTCGTAGAGTTGCGAGGGCAGCTCGACAAAATCGCGCTCCACGCTGGTGCCCGATACGCTCGGATAGGTGACGTTCGACAGCAGGCCGTGCAGCGCGTGGCCGAACTCGTGGAACAGCGTGCGGGCGTCGTCGAGGCTCAGCAGCGTCGGCTCGCCCGGCGCGCCCTTGGCGAAGTTCATGACGTTGACGATGATGGGCTGAATGTCGCCAGCGAGCTTTTCCTGCTTGCGCCAGCCCGACATCCACGCGCCCGAGTGCTTCGAGGGCCGCGCGAAATAGTCACCAAGAAAGAGACCGATCGGCTTGCCATCACGCTTGACCTCGAAGGCGCGTACCTCGGGGTGATAGACCGGGAGATCGGGCCGTTCCGTGAACGTCACGCCGAACAGCTTGCCTGCCACGTCGAAAGCGGCGGCGATCACGTTGTCGAGCTGCAGATAGGGCTTGATCTCTGCGTCGTCGACGTCGAAACGGGCCTTGCGGACCTTCTCGGCGTAGTAGCGCCAGTCCCAGGCGGCGAGCTCGAAGTTGCCGCCTTCGGCCTGCACGGCCTTCTGCAGCTCGTCGCGCTCCTCGCCCGCCCGTGCCCGTGCCGGTCCCCATACTTCCGTCAGCAGCTTGCGCACGGCCTTCGGGGTCTTCGCCATGGAGAACTCCAGTGCCGAATCGGCCGCGGTCGCGAACCCCAGGAGGCGCGCGCGCTCGGCGCGCAGGGCCAGGACCTCGGCGACGATCTTGCGGTTGTCGGTCTTGCCGCCGTTGGCGCCGCGCATGATCCAGGCGTTGAAGGCCTTCTCGCGCAGGTCACGCCTGGCCGAGAATTGCAGAAACGGCTCCACGCTGGAGCGCGCCAGCGTGACGGCATGCTTGCCTGGATGCCCGTGCTCGCGTGCAGTCTGGGCCGCCGCGGCACGCACCGCCTCCGGAAGTCCGGCTAGGTCCGCCTCGGTCTCCAGCACGAGCACGAAAGCCTGCTCGTCGGCCAGCAGGTTCTGGCTGAACCGGGTGCCGAGCACGGAGAGGCGCGCGGCGATGGCCGCCATGCGCTTCTTGGCACGCGCATGGAGCCCGGCGCCCGCCTTCACGAAGCTGCGGTGATAGCGCTCGAGCACGCGCTTCTGCTCCTCGCTCAGGCGGAGCCTGTTGCGCTTCCTGAAGAGGGCATCGACGCGGGCGAAGAGCTTCTCGTCCTGGTAGACGCGCATGCCGTGCCTGGCAAAGCGCGGCGCCAGCGCCCGCTCGATCGCCTGGATCTCCTCGTTGGTGTCGGTTCCGGCGAGGTTGAAGAATACGGACGAGATGCGCTGCAGGAGATCGCCGGCACGCTCCAGGGCATCGATGGTGTTGGCGAAGGTAGGCGCCTCGTCGTTGCCGGCGATAGCGCCAATCTCGCGCCGGTTGACGGCAAAGCCCTTGTCGAAGGCCGGCACGAAATGCTCGATCTTGATGCGATCGAACGGCGGCATCTCGAACGGCGTCGTCCAGGCCTCGAGCAGCGGATTCTCCGCCTTCGAGGGCGCCTTGGAAGCCGGACGCGCCATCGACGGCTTGGCACTGCCGGTGCCCGCAGCCTTCCGCTTCTCGCCCGCCTTGCCTGCCATGACGATCTCCTGCCACGCCGATTGGGGGCGTCGTATGACCGGTCTTGGCGGCTTTGTCGAGGCGCCAGCGCGGTGACGGACCCTCCGGGGGTGGCACCGCCGCGGGTGGACTCCGTACCCTACATCGTGGCGCCGATCTGCCAGGGCACGAACTCGTTGTCGCCGTAGCCCAAGAGCTCGCTCTTGGTCTTCTCGCCCGAGGCGGTGCGCAGGATAGCGTCGAAGATCTCCCGCCCCTTTGCCTCGATCGAGACGCCGTCGAGGATGTCGCCGCAGTTGATGTCCATGTCGTCGAGCATGCGGCGGTAGACATCGTGGTTGGTGGCGAGCTTGATGGAGGGCGTGGGCTTGCAGCCGTAGGCGGAGCCGCGCCCGGTCGTGAAGCACAGCACGTTGCAACCGCCGGCCACCTGACCCGTCGCCGCCACGGGATCGTAGCCCGGCGTGTCCATGTAGACGAAGCCCTTGGCCGTCACAGGCTCCGCGTAGCGATAGACCTCGGTGAGCGTGGTGGTGCCGCCCTTGGCCGCCGCGCCCAGCGACTTCTCGAGAATGGTGGTGAGCCCGCCGGCCTTGTTGCCGGGGCTCGGGTTGTTGTCCATCGAGCCGCCATTCTTGGCGCAGTAGTCCTGCCACCAGTGGATGATGTCGACGAGCTTCTGGCCCACCTCGCGCGAGCGGGCCCGGCGGGTGAGCAGATGCTCGGCGCCGTAGATCTCCGGCGTCTCCGACAGCACGGCGGTGCCGCCGTGGCGCACCAGGATGTCGACAGCCGCACCCAGTGCCGGGTTGGCGGTGATGCCCGAATAGCCGTCCGATCCGCCGCATTGCAGGGCGAGGCAAAGCTCGCTCGCCGGGATCGTCTCGCGGCGGGCCTTGTCGGCTCTGGGCAGCATCTCACGGATGCGCGCGACGCCGGCCTCGATGGTCTTCCTCGTCCCGCCCGTGTCCTGGATGGTCATGGTGCGGAAGTTGTCGCCCTCGATCAGGCCGTACTTGGCCTTGAGGCGCTCGATCTGGAACACCTCGCAGCCGAGCCCCACCACGAGGGCCGCGGCGAGATTGGGATGGCCGGCGTAGCCCCACTGCGTGCGTTCGAGCGCCTCGTAGCCCTCGCCCGAGCCTGCAAGCCCGCAGCCCGTGCCGTGCACGAACGACACCACGCCGTCGACGTGGGGGTAGTCGGCCAGGATGCCGGAGCGGTTCACCGCCTCGGCCATGAAGCGCGCAACCGAGGCCGAGCAATTCACGCTGGTGAGGATGCCGATGTAGTTGCGGGTTCCCGCCTTGCCGTTGGCGCGGCGGAAGCCTTCGAAGGTGGCGCGCGCCTCCGGCGGCAGCAGCGTCTCCTCGCGGGCATCCTGCGCGAAGGCGTAGTCGCGGTCGAACTCGGCGAAGGAGCAGTTGTGCGTGTGCACGTGGGTGCCGGGCGCGATCGGCTCGGTGGCAAAACCAATGATCTGTCCGAATTTGAGCACCGGCTGGCCCTTGGCGATTGCGACGACCGCCATCTTGTGCCCGCGCATCACGCGCGCCGTTGCCGTCACTCCCTGGGCGACGACGCCCGGCTCGATGCTGTCGACGGCGACGATCACGTTGTCGCGGGCATTGAGCCGCAGCGTGCGTGGGGCCTTCTTCTCCGGCTTGTCCTGCATGGGCGCCTCCCAATCGTTGCGGCATGATGCGGAGGGCCGTGCGAAAGCGCAAGCCGGCAGCCGCGTCCCGATCAGCGGATGCGGAACTGGATCGGCAGGGAGAGGTTGAAGGTGGCGCCGGAGACGACCGCTGGGGGCGCGGGGAGGGGGCTCGCACGTTGCAGCACGGCGAGCGCCTCCTCGTCGAGCACGGACGAGCCCGAACTGTGAACGACACGCGAGGACACGAGGCTGCCCGTCCGGTCGATGATGAACTCGACACTGACGGCCCCCTGGCTGCCGTGGGCGCGCGCGCGATCCGGGTAGCGCTTGAAGCGGTTGAGATGCGCCACCAGGGCCTTCTCCCAGGTCGCCTGAGCCCTGGCGACCGACGCGGCGGAGCCGGACGAAGGCGTGGCGGCCGCCGGCTCCTCCTTGGCCTCCACCCGCGGCGGCGCCGTGGTCAAGGGGGCCGCCGTGGCTTGCTCGGCGCTCTGCTGCTTGGGGTTGTCCTCCTTGGGCTTCTCCTCGTCGGGCTTCTTCTCCTCGACGGGATGCGGCATCGGCAGCACGAGCTCGGGGTCGGGAGCTGGCGAGGGCTCGACGACCGGCATCTCCTTCTCGACCTCCTCCTTCGTCTCCTTGGCCGCCTGGGGCGTAAGCCTTGCCTCCTCCATCAGCGGCCCGTGCGCGACGTCGGGCGTGTCCATGGGCATGGCGGCGGGCGCCGGCATCATTTCCACGATCAGCGGGCTCGCCGCCGAGTCCTCGGCATCGTCCTGCGGCTGGTGCACGAGCGCGAGGGCTGCGAAACCGGCGTGCGCAGCGACGACGAAGACAGCCGCCCAGGTCCAACGCGTGAGCCGGATGCGTCGCGGCTCGATGAGGTCGGCCACGAGCGTCATGGGCGCGATGCCGGACTTGGAGGCGGCGCAGCCGGCGCGCCAGGGGGAGTGCTTCTGGGCGCCGCGCTCGCATCCTCCAGGCCAACCAGCGCCACCTTGAGGTAACCGGCCGCGCGCAGGAGGTTCATGACGCGCATGAGCTCGCCGTACGGCACCGTCTTGTCGGCGCGCAGGAAGATGCGCTTCTGGCGGTCCCTTTCGGTCGCCGCATCGACCGCGTTGCCGAGCTGCCCCGCGGGAACGGGATCGTTACCGAGCGCCAGCGACAGGTCCGCCTTGATCGTCAGGAACACGGGCTTATCGGGCCTCGGCTGCGGCCGTGCCGACGAGACCGGCAGGTCGACCGCCACGTCCACCGTCGACAGCGGCGCCGCCACCATGAAGATGATGAGCAGCACCAGCATCACGTCGATGAAGGGCGTGACGTTGATCTCGTGCAGCTCCGACCCTTCCTCGTCTCCGCTGTCGAGGCGCGCTGCCATGGTTCACTCCGCCGCCCTGGAGAGCCTGATCTGCCCTTCGCCGCGATCGAGGTCGCGGGACACGAGGCGAAGCACTTCGGCCGAGGCGTCGCCCACGAGCGCCCGGTAGCGGGCGATGGAGCGCGTGAACTGGTTATAGATGACGACGGCGGGTATCGCGGCGAACAGTCCGATCGCGGTCGCCAGCAGCGCCTCGGCGATGCCGGGCGCGACGACGGCGAGGTTGGTCGTCTGAGCCTTGGAGATGCCTATGAAGCTGTTCATGATGCCCCAGACGGTGCCGAACAGACCCACGAATGGCGCGGTGGCGCCGATTGTCGCCAGCACGCCCGTGCCCTTGTTCATGTCGCGGCCCGCCGCCAGCTCGAGGCGCGCCAGGTGGATGGCAATGCGCTCCTTGATGCCCGCCTTGTCGCCGACGTCCGAGGACAGCTGCAGCTCCACGATCGCCGCATTGATGAGCCTCGGCAGGATGCCGCGACTCGGGCTCACGCTGGCGTGGGCGTCGGCGAGCGATCGCTCCGCGCTCATGACGACGAGCCCGCGCCGCAGCCGCCGCAGCGCCGCCCACAGCTCGAAGTTCTTGGCGAGCCAGACCGTCCACGTCACGACGGAAGCGAACACGAGTCCGACCATGACGCTCTGGACGAGGATGTCGGCCGACATGAACATCGACCATGGTGAGAGGTCGCGTGGCAGCTGGCCGCTGCCGATCACCGGCAGGGAGGGTGCGGCGGGCGCCGGCGGGGCGCCGGCCGGCTCGCCCGGCACGCCTGCCGGTGGCGACGTGTCCGGCGCCGCAGGTTGCTGCGAGGAGGGAGGCTGGGGCGTGGACGCGGTCGCCGGCGCTGGCTGCTCGATCGCCGATGCCGGCCTCGACTCTTGCGGCTGAGTATCCGCTGCGCCCTGACCAAGCACGGCCGTTGGCGCCGCCAGCACCGCCACCACGACCAGCCGCGCGAGCACCCCCACCCAGCGCGCCGGGAGTCCGGCAAGGCGCGATCTCGAGCCTCGGGCGCGCTCTTTCCCCATTGCAACGCTCATGACCTGCAGTTCCCGCACGCGTTCTCGCATCCCTCGTCCCGGCCGGGGAGGCGCGGTTTTGTCTCAGCCTTGTGGGGCAGCCGCATGGCGGGTCCCTGCCGTGCGGAGTTGGCCCCTCCATCAGCCGCGGCGAGCCTAGGCATCCGCCCAATGGCGGATGAGGTTGTGATAGATGCCCGTCAGCCGCACGCACGCGGGGTCCTCTACGCCCCTCTCCCCCGAAAGCTGCTGAATGGTCTGATCGAGGTCGAACAGCAGCGAGCGGGCGCTGTCCTCGCGGACCATGCTTTGCAGCCAGAAGAATGAAGCGACCCGTGCGCCCCGCGTCACCGGCTTGACGTGGTGCAGGCTCGTCGAGGGGTAGAGCACCAGGTCGCCGGCCGGCAGCTTCACCTCGTGCGTTCCGTAGTTGTCCTCCACCGTCAGCTCGCCGCCGTCGTATTCGTCCGGCTCGGCGAGGAACAAGGTGACCGACAGGTCCGTGCGGATGCGCACGGGCGTGCCGGGCACGGCCCGGATGGCCCCATCCACGTGCGTGCCGAAGTGCTGGCCGAGGCCGTAGCGATTGAAGAGCGGCGGAAAGATCTTCAGCGGGATGGCTGCGGAGATGAAAAGTGGGCAGCGCGAGAGCGCCTCGAGCACCATGTCGCCCAGCTGCCTGGCGGCCGGAGAGCCTTCCGGCAGCTGGTGATTGTACTTGACTGAGGCCGACTGCGGACCGGCCGTGCCCCGCCCGTCCACCCACTCGACCTCGTCCATGACCTTGCGGCAGTGCGCCACCTGCTGCTTGGTCAGAACCTCGGGAATGCAAATCAGCACTCACTCGCTCCCCTGCTACCCCGGATCGAAGCCGGTCCGCCTCGCCGGAACGATCCCTGCTCCAGCAACGAAGGCCCCCGGGCACCTGCGGCCCGGAAGCCCACCATCACCTGCAAATGCCGATCGCCGATGCGCGATCAGTATTTCCAATTCAACGTCAGGTATCCCGCACGCCCAGGCGCCACGAATGCGAACGGCGTCGCACTGCGATAGAGCGCATCGTAGTAGAGCTCGTTGGTGATGTTCACGACGTTGAGCTTCACCTCGAAGTGCTCGGTGAACTTGTACTCCGACAGGAGGTCGAACCGCCAGTGCGCCGGGATATGATTGCCCGTGTTGTCGGCCGCGAACACACCCGAATAGACGTCGCCCGAGTAGATCGCCTGGCCGCCGACCGCCAGCTTGTCGGTGAGCTGGTAGCGGGTGAGCAGGTTGAACTGGTCGAGCGGGACGTTGGCGAGCCTGCGGCCGATGAAATCCGGGTTGTTGGACTCCAGCACCTCGGTCGTCATGATCACCAGGCCGCCGTAGACGCTCCACTTCTCGGTGATCTTGCCCTGCAGGCTGAGCTCGGCGCCTCTCACGCGATAAGCGCCGGTGGCCGTGGGCGGATTGGTGCCGCCAAGCGGCGAGGATTCGCGCGCATTCTGCATCTCGGTCTGGAACAGGGCGGCAGTGGCGAGCAGATGCCGGTTGAAGAGCTCCCATTTTGTCCCGACCTCGGCGGCCTGGCTCTTGGTCGGCGAGAGAATGGCCGTGGCCGCCGAGAGCCCGCCGTAGTCCACACCCGTGGCATCCAGCTCGCTGCCCACCGGGTTGGAGGACGTCGCGTAGGCCGCATAGATGCTGCCGATCGGCAGCGGCTTGTAGACGATCCCGACATTCCAGTTGAACAGCTGGTCCTCCCGCGAGGCGTTGGGATTGCTGTTCGGGTTGGCGTTGACGGGTCCGGTCTCCGCTTGCGAGTAGTGGTCGAGCCGCACGCCGCCGTTGAGGATCCACTGCTCGCCCAGCTTGACGGTGTCGAGCAGGAAGGCTGCTCGCGTGTCGACCGTGCGGGTGATCGGGCTGGTTATCCCGGTCGGCCCGTTGGCGCCCGGGTAGGGATTTGGATCGAACAGGTCCTGCGTGATGCTGACCTGGCCCGTGTAGCTTTGTTGCTTGATCTGCTCGCGGCTGATCTCCATGCCGGCAACGAAGGTGTGCCTCAGGCCCGCCGTATCGAGCTTGAAGGTCACGTCGGTCTGGTTGATGGCGATGTCCGCGGTCTGCCGCCGGTTCGGGTTGGAGACGGTCGCCGTCCACAGGTCCGGGTTCGGCTGGGAAAGGATGTTCGTGGCGCCGGGAGCGGAGGCAAGATAGCTGACGGTCGTCTCGCCGATGCGCGTCTTGCTGGTCACCTTGACCGCGTCCGACACCTTCCATTCGGCGGTGCCTGTCATCACGTCCTGGCTGTTCTTCATGAAGTCTCGGGCCGCGTTGCCGTACCATGTCGCCCTGTCGACGCCGGCGGTCTCCGTGACGGGGAGGTGCGTGCGCGGGTCGAAGGGCACGCCCCAGTCGGGAACGCCGTCGGTGCGATAGCGGTAGTAATCGATGGTCACCTTGAAGGCGTCAGTAGGTTTGGCGGCGACCGAAACATAGCCGCCCCAGCGCTCGTCCTGGACATGGTCGTCCCGGCCCGCGACGCCCGCGTCGTGGAACAGCAGATTGGCGCGCACCGCCAGGCCCGGCGTGATGACCTGGTTGATATCCGCCGTGGTGCGCACGGTGCGGTCCGTCCCGAACATGGTCGAGACGCTGACGAAGTTCTTCTCCTCGGGCTGCTTGGTGATGATGTTGACCGCGCCGCCGGTGACGCCGCGGCCGCCGATCGTGGCCGCCGGACCCTTGAGGATCTCGATCTGCTCGATGGCGAAGGTCTCGCGCGAGGCGTTGCCTGCATCGCGGATGCCGTCGACGAAGATGTCGTTGCGGGCGTCGAAGCCGCGGATGTAGATGCGGTCGCCGAAAGCGTTGCCGCCCTCCGCAAATCCCAAGGTGACGCCGGGCGTCTGCCGCGCCAGCTCGCGCACCGTGGTGGCACCCTTGTCCTCGATGACTTCCTTCGGGATCGTCGTCACGGTCCGCGGCGTGTTGAGAAGAGGCTCCGTGATCTTGCCGGACGCCGACCGATCGACCTTGTAGGGCGCCGCCGGGTCGGCATACGGATTGGCGAGCTTCTGGTCGGGTGTCTGGGGGGCGGTCGCCGTGGCTGGCGCTGCCGTTGCGCCGCCGGTTTTCTTGGCAGGCGCGGTAGCGGCCTTCTTCTTCGGCTGCTTGGCCTCGACATTGAGCGGCGGCAAGGGCGCCTGGGGTGGAGCACTCTGGGCCAGCGCGATTGTCGCCGGGCTGGCGGCGGCGAAGCAGGCCGCGGTGAGAAGCGTCGTTGTCGACACATCCCTCTTGGCAGCGCTGACTTGTGCAGGATTGCGTAGAGATCCCGGAACGCGAGCCGAACTCATCCATCCCCCCATCGCGGCGCTGGCGCGCCCACGCAACAGAACACGACGTGCCCGTCGACTGGCTGGGGGGTTACCTGGCTGCCACGAGCGAGGGGAAGCTACCTATTGCTGACAGATAGAGTCAAGATTGACTTGCTGCACGCGGCGCTGTCGCGCGCCCCTGTTCCCTGCGCACCACGAGGGGCGCACCTATTGATTTGGTCGCTCGCGCGGGATGACAGCAGAGGCGAGGCGCAAGGGGCGGAGCCGCTTGCGCCGACAAGGGTGCCTCAATACGTCTTGGCCTTGGCCGCAGGGGCCTTGCCGCGCACCTCGTTGACCGCATTGGCCGCGGCCACCGCCATCAACCGCACGTCGTTGAGGATGGTGCACATCTGGAAGCCGGCCTCGAAGCGCCTGAGCGCCGTCGCCGGGCCGTCGGTATGCACGCCCGCGATCAGGCCCTTCTTGCGCGTGGTTTTGACGATGGTGTCGATGGCCGCCAGCACCTCCTTGTCGGTCGGGTCGAGGGTTGGCGGCTTGCCGAGGCTGAGCGACAGGTCGGAGGGGCCGACGTAGACGCCGCTGATGCCTTTCACCGAGAGGATCTCCTCCAGGTTGCTCACGGCCTGCCGCGTCTCGACCATGGCGAACAGCAGGATTTCCTCATTGGCCTTCTGCCAATAGTCGGCTCCATATTGGGAGGCGCGATATGGCCCGAAGCTGCGCTCGCCCATCGGTGGATAGCGGCCCGAGCGCACCAGCGCCTCAGCTTCCGCCTTGGTGTTGATCATCGGGCAGATGATGCCCATGGCGCCTGCGTCGAGCGCGCGCATGATCTGAGCGGGATCGTTCCACGGCACGCGCACCAGCGGCGTCGCATCGCTGTTGCTCTGGATGGCCGCGAGCAACGGCACCGCGTCGTTGATGTTGCTGCCGCCGTGCTGCATGTCCAGCGTCACGCTGTCCCAACCCTGCGCTGCATACACCTCGCACGCGAAGGGATCGGGTATGGCCGCCCAGCCGCCGACGCAGTTGACGCCGTCCGCGATCTTTTTCTTCAGCAGATTGGGTTTCATTTCACGCTCTCCTCATCCTCCGCGTCATCCCCGCGAAGGCGGGGACCCATGCAATTCTCGGCAGTCGGTACCTATCCCAGTCCCTGGCGTGGATGCCCACCTGCGTGGGCATGACGTCAATGGATCTCATCCTGCTTGGCCAGCGCCTCGCGCAGCTTGGCGACATTGAAGCCCGGCGCACGCGCCATCTCCAGGATCACGGCCTCCTTGCGCGCGAGCAGGTCGCATGCGGCTGGTATCTTCTGCGCCACCGCCTCGGGGATCGTCACGGCGCCGTGCCGGTCGGCATGAACGATGTCGCCCGAGCGCACCAGCATGCCGGCAACCCGCACCTCCTTGCCGAAGTCGTGCAGGTGCACGTGCGCGTGGCTCGGCATGATGGAGCCGGCCAATGCCTGGAAGCCCGGCGCCCACTGGTCGATGTCGCGAATGCAGCCGTCGGTGACGACGCCCAGCAGCCCGAGCCCTTTGTGCACCGCGCTCATCACCTCGCCCCAGAACGCGCCGAAGCCTGCATCGGGCCCGTCGAGGTCCTGGATCACCACGATGCCGGGCGCGGGCGTGCCGGCGATGTACTCGTAGTAGGCGATGCGCTGCGTGCGCTGGGCCTTGGCGTCGAGCTCATGCGCGTGCGTCGTGCGGATGGTCGCCGTCTTGGCGTAGCCGACGATGGGCGGCAGCTGCGGAAACGGGCACACCAGCGGCTTCACCGTGAAGCCGGTCAGCCGCCGCGCCGGATCGACGATCTCGAGCGCATTGCAGATCGTCGGCGTGTCGTAGCTCTTGAGCTTCTCGAGCAGGGCAGTATCGATCACGGCAAGGTCTCCTAGTGTGGCCCCCCTCTCCCCGCTTGCGGGGAGAGGGAATGGCGTTTGCTCCTCAGGCCGCGCCCGCCTGTTGGATGCGGCGCTCGTCGACGCCTATCTCGCGCGCGGCGGCGACAATGGAGGCCCAGGTGTCGTCGGGCAGGGGAATGCCCTCCTTGAGCCGCTCTGCACGCGTGCGCTGCTCGGGCTCGCCCGGGATCAGCACCTCGCCGCCGGGCACCGCCGGCTTGGCGCCCTTGAAATAGGCGATGTAGCGCGCGACGTCGCCGGAGAAGAAGTCATCCGGGTCGACCACCGCCGGATCGACGTAGAACGAGAGCATGCCGTTGCCGAAGCGGCGACCCACGCCGGTAGCGCTCATGCCCGTGAGCGATCCGCCGAGCAACTCGCACATGAGCGCCAGGCCGGAGCCCTTGTGCTCGCCGAACGCGCGGATGGCGCCCTTGCCCTTGCGGTGCTCGCGCGGACCCGTGGGGGTGTAGTCCCCGTAGAGCAGATGCGGGTCGGTGCCCATCCGGCCGTCGGTGCCGATGAGCGCGTTCTCGGGCAGCTTCTTGCCGCCCATGCTCGCGACCAGCACCTTGCCTTCGGCGACCACGGAGGTGGCGAAGTCGAGAATGACCGGCGGCAGGCCCGGGCGCGGCACGCCGACGACGAAGGGCGCCGTGGAGAGTCGTCGCTCCGTGCCTCCGAACGGCGCCACCAGCACGCTGCCCGAGGCGTTGACGAAATGCACGGAGACAAGTCCGGCCTCCGCCGCCATCTCGCCCCAGTCGCCTACACGCCCGATATGTCCGGCGTTCCTCAGCGCCACCATGGAGAGGCCCATGGCCTTGCATTTCGCGATGCCGATGGCCACCGCCTGCGGCGCCACGGTCTGTCCGAAGCCGTGCAACCCGTCGAGCACGGCGAGCACCGGCGTCTCCCTGAGAACTTTCACTTCGCGGTCGGCGAATACGACCCCGTCGCGCTTCCACTGCAGATAGCGCGGCACGCGCACCACGCCGTGGCTGTCATGGCCGGTGAGATTGGCTGAGACGAGATATTTGCCGATGCGCCCCGCTTCCGCAGCAGAGCACCCGGCCTTGGCAAAAATGTCCCGCACGAGCTCCGCAAGCGGACCGGACTTGATCGTTACCATGTCGGCTCAGTACCTCCCTGGGATCCCCCTGTCCCGGGGGCGCGAGGCCACCTTAGAGCAGAGGTGCCGGCGAGTCATGCGGGCGTCGCTGCCGCGCTGGCCTGCACCGGTGACCTCTGGCGCTCGGGCGCGCCAGGAGGCATCATGCACGGCCACACCACGAGGAGCCCGGAGGCAATGAGCGAGCCTCGGCGAAAGACCATGCCGCGCGAAGGGGCCGGCGGACGCGCGGCCCACGATGTCGGCGGCCTCGACTTCGGCCCCATCGACCGCACCGAGCACGACCTGGCGCTCTGGGAGAAGCGCACGGACGCCATGCTGGTCCTGCTGCGCGACAACAAGCGGCGCGTGCTCTCGGTCGATGCTCACCGGCGCACGATCGAGGACTACGGTCAGCAGGAATACGACCGCACCACCTATTACGAGAAATGGATCCGCGCCATCCGCAACCTTCTCGTCGAGCAGGAGGTGCTGACGCGCGAGGAGATCGAGGCGCGGATGGCCGAGGTGCGGGCAAGGCACGAGAAGGCCGGTCGCAAGGCGAGGAAGGGGGCAATTCCGTGGTGAGGCAACCCTCGCGCGCCGCCGCGACCGCCTTCGCTCCCGGTGAGCGGGTGCGCGTTGCCGCACGGCCGGTGCTCGGCCACTGCCGCACGCCCTGGTATCTGCGGGGCAAGACGGGCGTGGTGGCGGCCGTGCAGGGCACGTTTCGCAATCCCGAGCTGCTCGCCTATCACAAGCCGGGCTTGCCGGCCCAGGTGCTCTACAAGGTCCGCTTCGAGCAGGCAGATCTCTGGGGCCACTACGCAGGTCCAGCAAGCGATCATCTCGAGGCCGACATCTACGAGCATTGGCTGGAGCGGCCGAACTAGGAGTGCGCCACATGCATGAGCATGATCATGACGACCACGATCACGCGCACGCCAAGGGGCATGCGCACGCTCCGCCGCAGAAAGATCATGATGCCGGCCCGATCGGACCCTACGAGGTGCTGGAGGAGGCCGTCCGCGAGCTGCTGATCGAGAGGGGCGTGCTCACGGCCCGGGAGATTGCCGCCCAGGTCGATCTCATGGACAGCCGCACGCCGGCTCTCGGCGCCAGGGTGGTTGCGCGCGCCTGGGTCGATCCCGCCTACAAGCGGCGGCTTCTCAAGGACACGCGCGCCGCGCTTGCCGAGCTCGGCATCGACATCGGCACGCTTGCCGAGTTTCGCACGGTCGAGAATACCCCGAAAGTGCACAACATGATCGTATGCACGCTGTGCTCGTGCTATCCCAAGATGCTGCTGGGCATTCCGCCGGCCTGGTACAAGAGCCTCGCTTATCGCTCGCGCACCGTGGTCGATCCGCGCGGCGTGCTCGCCGAGTTCGGCGTTGCGCTGCCGGCGGGCACGGAAGTGCGCGTGCACGACTCGACGGCCGACCTGCGCTACCTGGTGCTGCCCATGCGCCCCAAGGGCACCCGCGGCTGGAGCGAGCAGAAGCTTGCCACCCTCGTCACGCGCGACAGCATGATCGGCACCGCCATCCCTGCCGCTCCGGCGAAGCGGTCAGCGACTGCCAAGCGCAAAGCAGCTTAGGTTTCCGCCAGCGTCGGTGCCGGCACGCGCTTCTGGGCGCCACCCGCCGGCTTGCCCTGCGCAGCCACTCCTGCTTCGGCCTTCGGCGGGGCAAAGCCGAACTGCCAGAGCCTCTCGATCAGCTGGTACATCTCGGCTTCGCGCACGCGGATGTCGGCTGCCTTCCACTCCCTCTTGCCGCGCAGGCCCTCGTTGATGGCGACGGCCGGCGCGCCCCGGGTGTTGAAATAGACCTCGAGCTTGCGCGCCAGATCGTGGTTGCCGGCCTTGTCGTTCTGTGCCTTGGTCACGAGCACCAGGTTGCCGAGCGATTCCGTGCACTGCTCCCGCTCCTCCGGGTCAGGATACCAGTGGCGCCACTCGCTACTGGCCCTGATCGTTCGGGGCAGCACGTGCTCCACCGTCAGATCATCGTCCGGCGCCAGCCATTGGGCATCGCCTTTCGCCTCGGCCAGGCGTAACAGCAGCTGCTTGGCGGCCGAGGCATTGCGCGCATGCAGGTCGCGCAGGTTGTGGTGGATCGTGCGCAGCTCCTGCCGCGAGAACTCGAGGGGACTGCCGGGGGCGCTCAAGTCGCGGTCCTCTCGCACGGCGGCAATGACCGCGCCGAACCGGCGTGCGCGCTTGGTTCCGCCGATCCCGAGCACCCGCACCCCGAAGGCCAGCCGGTCGAGCCTGGCGAGGAACCGCTCGAGGCCTCGCACGTCGTCTCCCTTCTTCACCCACCACAGCATGGCTGCGGGGATCCAGTCGGCGAACGAGTGCCAGTTGAGATAACGCAGGTGGCCGGCGATGCCTGCCGAGCTGGGCGAGCCCGCGTGCTGCGCGTTGCGTATGTCGCAATAGATGCCGACCGCGGGCTGCAGAATCTTCTCGATGAACGCCTGTGCCCCGCCCTCGCTGGCGCAGATGCCGACGATGCCGGAGATCACCTGGCCGCCCGGTCGTCCGTACATGGCGCGAATGTGGCTGAACAGGCTCTCGAATTGTGTGCCGAGGCGGGTCTCGGCGTCGTTCCAGATCGCCATGCACCGCGGCGCGGCGTTCGCCGGCACGTCGCCGAAGAGAACGGCCTTGAGGATGTCGTTGCGCGCCAGGGGCTTGCCGGTCGCATTCAGCACCGTGAACATGCGGTGAGCACGATCGATGTCCGTGGTTGCAACCATGACCGCGCAGCACTGGTCGAGGAGGAAATCGGCGAGCCGTTGAAGCTCCGCGCCGCCGCAGTTCTCCAGCGTCGTGACGAAATGGTCGCGCACCTCCAGGATCCGCGTCTCCGCAGGCGCCAAGCCGTCCTTGCTGCCGCTCACGCGCGTGGCGCCGGGGAGGCGCACGAACGCATCAAAGAACTTGTCCTCCGAAGGCCTGAGCGCCAGCCGTGGCCGGGCGGGGTTCGCCTGGATCGCCGCTTGAAGTCGGGCCTGCGTCGGGCCGTCCGCGTCCGCGAGGTCGCGCACCACGCAAAAGAGGATGGTGAGCGTGGTGAGCCTCTGGAAGCCGTCCACCACCTCCAGCACGCGCAATGCGCGCGAGCGCGGCCGCGCCCGGCGAGAGGGCGCGCCATCGCGATCGATGAAGAGCATCGTGCCGAGGAAATACCCGCTCGTCTCGCGCGCTTGCGCCTCTTCGATCGCCGAGGAGATGTCGTCCAGCAGCTGGGCCGCCTCGTCGGAGCTCCAGGCGAACGAGCGTTGGTAGGAGGGCGCCTCGACCACAAACGGGCTGGCGAACAGCTGGCCGACCTGCACGATTTGGGCGGAAAGCGATGGCATGAAGGATGCTCTTCTTGGAATTGGTCTTGCTCGAATTCAGAGCACGACTTGAATCTGACATGCAACCAAACATCGCACTTGCTTTGCGTGCCCGTTTGTGCTCGGCGCTGCAGTTGGTCAACGCAAGATTCGAATGCCATGCTCGACATGCTCTTCGCGCTCTGCCGTCCCCTGCTCGGCGCCATCGATCCGGAGCAGGCGCACGAGCTGACGCTGAGGTCGCTGGAAGCGGGCGTCTACCCCCGGAGCCATGGCCCCGAAGATCCGCGCCTCGCCACGACCACGTGGGGCCTCGCATTCCCCAATCCGCTCGGCATGGCCGCGGGCTTCGACAAGGATGCGCGGGTAGCCGGTCCCGTGCTCGGCATGGGGCTCGGCTTTGCCGAGATCGGCACGGTCACGCCCAAGCCCCAGCCTGGCAACCCGCGACCGCGCGTGTTCCGGTTGGTCAGGGACGGCGCGCTCATCAACCGGCTGGGCTTCAACAACGGCGGTCATGCCGCCGCGCTGGCGCGGCTGCAGCGGCGCCTGCCCGCGGGCATCGTCGGCATCAACGTCGGGGCCAACAAGGACGCGACGGACCGCTCGGCCGACTACGTCGAGGGCATCCGCTGCTTCTACGACGTGGCGAGCTACTTCACGATCAATATCTCCTCGCCCAACACGCCCGGCTTGCGCGACCTGCAGGCGCCCGCCGCGCTCGACGACCTCCTGGCGCGGGTGCTGGCGGCGCGAAGCGAGCTGACGGCGGCGGGCAACCCGAGCCGGCCCATCGTCGTCAAGCTTGCCCCCGACCTCGCCGAGGCCGACCTGGAGCCCATCGTTCGCGTGCTGACGGCTCGCGGCGTCGACGGCATCGCCATCGGCAACACGACGCTTTCCCGAGTCGGCGTGAGCGATCCAGTCCTCGCTAAGCAGGCGGGCGGGGTCTCCGGGCGCCCGCTGTTCCACCGTTCCACCGTCTTGCTTGCCCGGGTGCATCAGCTGACCGCAGGCCGCATCCCGCTGATCGGCATCGGCGGCATTCACTCCGGGGCCACGGCCATCGCCAAGATCGAGGCGGGAGCCACATTGCTGCAGCTATACACCGGGCTCGTGTTCGAGGGGCCTGGCCTCGTCGCGCGGATCAAGCACGACCTCGTGCACTACGTCGAGGACCGAGGGCTGAGGCGCCTCGTCGACGCCGTGGGCTGCCGCGCCGGCGAATGGGCCGGCAAGCCGCTCGACGGCTGACGTTCCACAAATCTGCCGGTTCTTCGAGAAGCAATCGAGTGCACTTGGTGCGCCCAAGGTCGAGCGGACCATCGCTGTCTGCGAGTTCCGTGGTGCCTCAGAAATCCGAGGCGATGCCGCCCTTCTCCCAATCGCCGTACCGGGTGGGATCGGGGCCGTCGCGGCCGCCGAGCTCCTTCGGCGGCGGATTGGCGGCGCGGCGGGCGTCGGCCAGCCGGCGGCGCTCCTCGGCCTCGGCCAGCGCCCGGCGGGCAGCGGGGGTCAGGACGCGCTCGGGCTCGGGATTCTCGGGTTCTTTCGTGGCGGCCATGTGCAACCTGGCGGGGCGCGGGGCTCTGGCTGTTTCCCGCCACCGATACCATATTATTCTCCGCTTACGAACCCCGCCCGAACGGAGGGCGGGGGCTTCGCGAGGAACCGGCCCATGCCAATGAACTTCGCCAAGACCGGGCTTCTGCTGGCCGTGCTGACCGGCATCCTCGTCGCCATGGGCGGCGTGGTGGGCGGGCAGACCGGCATGGTGATCGCCCTCGTCGTCGCCGCAGGCATCAATCTCTTCAGCCTGTGGCAGTCCGACAAGATGGTGCTGCGCATGTACGGCGCGGAGGAGGTCGATGCGCGCTCGGGCGGCGAGTACTACCGCATCGTTGCAGACCTGGCGCGGCGGGCAGAGCTCCCCATGCCGCGGGTGTACGTCATGAACAACCCGCAGCCCAATGCCTTCGCCACCGGCCGCAACCCGAACCACGCGGCGGTCTGCGCCTCGACCGGCCTGCTCGAGATGCTCTCTCCGGAGGAGGTGAGCGGCGTCCTCGCGCACGAGCTTTCTCACATCAAGAACTATGACACGCTCACTATGGCGGTGGCCGCCACGATCGGCGGCGCCATCTCGATGCTGGCGCAGTACCTGCAGTTCGGCGCCCTCTTCGGCGGACATCGCGACAACAACAACGGCATCGGCTGGATCGGCGCGCTCGTCGCCATGATCGTCGCGCCGCTCGCCGCCATGCTGGTGCAGATGGCGATCAGCCGCTCGCGCGAATATCAGGCCGACCGGCTTGGCGGCATGATTTGCGGCCAGCCGCTCTGGCTCGCGTCCGCTCTGGGCAAGATCGAGGGCTATGCGCACCAGATCCGCAACGAGCCTGCCGAGGCGGCGCCGGCCACCGCGCACCTCTTCATCATCAACCCGCTGAGCGGCGAGGGCATGGACAACCTGTTCTCGACCCATCCCAACACGGAAAACCGCATCGCCGAGCTCGAGAAGCTCGCCGCCGAGATGGGCGTGACCGAGAGAAGCTCACGGGGTCCCGACACACGCGGGCCCTGGGGTCGCTCCTCTGCCGCGCCGCGTGGGCCCTGGGGCTGAGGCAGATGCCCTTCGTCGGCAAGCCGTGGTTGCCGCTCATTCCATCAGGGCGATAAGGCCCTTGAGCAGCGCGGTCGGCGTAGGCGGGCAGCCGCGAATGTGCAGGTCGACCGGCACCACGGCGCCGACCCCACCCGCCACGCCGTAGCTGCCGGCGAACAGTCCGCCGTCGAGCGCGCAGTCGCCCACCGCCACCACCCACTTGGGATCGGGTGTGGCGGCATAGGTGCGCTCCAGCGCCTCGCGCATGTTCTTCGTCACCGGGCCGGTGACGAGCAGCACGTCGGCATGGCGCGGCGAGGCCACGAACTTCAGGCCGAAGCGCTCCAGGTCGTAGAACGCATTGCCGAGCGCGTGGATCTCAAGCTCGCAGCCGTTGCAGGAGCCCGCATCTACCTCGCGGATCGACAGCGACCGGCCGAGCCGGCGGCGGGAGGCACGCTCGAGACTCTGGGCAAGCTCGGCTAGCGCGGCATCGTCGGGGGACGGGGGCGCTTCCGTGAGAGGAGTCTGCACGAGGCTCTCGAACAGCAGCTTGCGCATCGGCGTCCCTAGAGGTCGTGGCCCGAGTACGAGCAGTTGAACGACTTGTTGCAGAGCGGGAAGTCGGCGACGATGTTGCCCTCGATGGCCGCCTCCAGCAGCGGCCACTGGAACCACGAGGGATCGCGCAGGTGGCAGCGCGCAATCGTGCCGTCCGGCCCGAGCCGCACCCAGGCCAAGATGTCGCCGCGGAAGCCCTCGACCAGGGCTATCCCCTCCGCGCCCTCGCTGGAAGGCGAGGCGGAGGGATCGACGCGCACCTCTCCCGGCCGCAGGCGCTCGAGGACCTGCTCGATCAGCGCCAGCGATTGGCCGATCTCGTTCGCGCGGACCCACACGCGGGCATCGACATCGCCCTCCTGCCGCAGCGCCATCTCGAACCGCAGGTCGCCGTAAGGCGCGTAGCCCGGCAGCTTGCGCGCGTCGAATGCGCGCCCCGAGGCGCGGCCGACGAAGCCGCCGGCCCCCCATTGGCGCGCCAGCTCGGATTTCAGGATCCCGGTGGTGATCGTGCGGTCCTGCAGCGAGGCGGTGCCGTCGTAGAGCTCGATCAGCTCGGGGAAGCGCCGACGGATGGTGCGGATCAGGATCGGCAGGCTCTCCCGTCCTTCAGGGCTGAGGTCGGCGGCCACGCCGCCCGGCACCACCTTGTCCATCATCAGGCGGTGGCCGAAGCCGGTGTTGGAGACGCGCAGCACGTGCTCGCGCAGTATTCCGCAATGCGCGTGGATGAGCGAGAAGGAGGCGTCGTTGCAGATGGCGCCGACATCGCCCAGGTGGTTGGCGAGGCGCTCCAGCTCCGCCATCAGCGCGCGCAGCAGCACTGCACGCGGCGGAGGCTCGATGCCGAGCGCCGCCTCCACCGCTCGGGCGAAAGCGATTGAATAGGCGACGGTGCTGTCGCCCGAGACGCGGCCGGCAAGCTTCGCGGCCTTTTCCAGGGAGGCGCCGCGCATCAACGCGTCGGTGCCCTTGTGGACGTAGCCGAGCCTTTCCTCGAGGCGCACCACCGTCTCGCCGTTGCAGCTGAAGCGGAAGTGGCCTGGCTCGATGATGCCGGCGTGCACGGGGCCTACGGGGATCTGGTGGAGCGGCGGACCGATTGCTGAAAGGAAGGCATAGGCATCGCCAGCGGCCGGCACGGGGGTCCGCGAGCTCAGCGGTTCGCGCAGGCCCCATCGCCCGTGGTCGAGCCAGCGGCGCCGGTCGACCGCTCCTTCGGGCTCGAGGCCGTAGAGATCGCGCACCGTACGCTCCAGCCGCTGCGCAGGCACGTGCGTGACGGCGACCGAGGGGAAGCGGCGCTCCGGGCAGGGCAGGCTGATGGTCAGCAGCTCGCGCGCGCCTTCGGCGTATAGCGCCAGATGCACGGCCTCGCCATCGCTCCACAGGCCGCTGAGCGTCGCCTCGCCGGCCGCGATCCCGAGCACGGCCTGCCGCCACGTCGGCGCATCGACGACGACGCGCGGCCACGGCCGCTGGGCGTCGACGCGGCTGCCCCTGTTCGCCAATGCCGTAACGAATGTCATGGCACGAACCTATCAGCCTCGTTCTCGAGCATGCACATGATCGTCTATCCGAGCAACCGTGCAACGCTCTGGAACCAGGCGACCAGGGGACCGGGCAGGTAGATGCCGGCCACCAGCACGAGCGACAGATGCGCAAACAGAGGCACGTACGACGCCTTCACCGGCGCCGTGCTGCTGGTAGGCTCGCCGAAGGCGACCTCGCTCATCCGCAGAATCAGCGCGCCCAGCGCCACCAGCAGCCCGAGCACGAGCAAGATGGCGAGCCAAGGCGCCCGGGCGAAGGTGGAGGTGACGATCAGGAACTCGCTCATGAAGATGCCGAGCGGCGGCAGGCCGGCGATCGCCACCACGCCCAGCACCAGGCCCCAGCCCAGCACGGGGTGGCTTTCGGTCAGCCCGCGGATCTCGGCGATGCGCTGCGTGCCTTTGGCCTGGGCGGTGTGGCCGACGGCGAAGAAGATCGCCGACTTCGTGAGCGAGTGCATGGTCATGTGCAGCAGCCCGGCGAAGTTGGCGAGCGGCCCGCCCATGCCGAAGGCGAAGGTGATGAGCCCCATATGCTCGATCGACGAGTAGGCGAACATGCGCTTGATGTCGCGCCGGCGGTAGAGCATGAAGCCGGCGAAGATCAGCGACAGCAGGCCCAGCGTCACCATCAGCGGACCGGGGGCGACGGCCTCCGGGTTGGCGGCCATCAGCATCTTGAAGCGCAGCAGCGCGTAGAGAGCCACGTTCAGCAGGAGGCCCGACAACACGGCCGAGATGGGCGTGGGGCCCTCGGCATGGGCATCGGGCAGCCAGGCATGCAGCGGCGCCAGGCCGACCTTGGTGCCGTAGCCCAGCATCAGGAACACGAAGGCCACGTTG